>Ga0206892_1018_pt1 | contig 25662 bp, 20 predicted proteins | sample Alteio_BWOrgHeat_56_FD_153257 | JGI IMG/M metagenome (GOLD analysis project Ga0206892, IMG submission 153257) | Enriched cells from forest soil in Barre Woods Harvard Forest LTER site, Petersham, Massachusetts, United States - Alteio_BWOrgHeat_Nextera8 ... | reverse complement strand
CGGGAACGCTGCCGATTTACGGTTGCGATCAGCTGGGCACCTGCATTCCGGGTGGAGGCATTGCCTTCCCGTGTGCTACTGCCACTCCTCCATGTGCTCCAACTCTCTATAGCATTGTTCCTGGCTGGCAACTGGGGATCGCGCCGCCCGGCAGTCCGGTGCGCAGCGACATCATCACGGTCGTTTACACCGATACAGTATTCGCGTTGCCTTGCTACCAGGTGACTTTCCCGCCGGCCCCTGCAGTCAATCCAGTCACTTTCACGCTTCCGGCGGTGGTGCCACCAAGTTGCTTGCCGGCGGGCCTCGCGGCCCCGCAAGCGGTCAACGACAATGTCGTCGGTTTGCAACCGGGCGACTTGCTGCTGTTCCAAACCACGCTTGCAGCCGGGAGCGGCCAGGCGATCGCCGAAGTGTCGAACGTGGCACCGGCTCCGGGAACAGGCTGTCCCTGCACGGTCAACTTTTTGAATGGTGACCCTCTGCAACTTAATCAGAGCGCTGCTCCATCGGGCGACCTGGCGCAAATTGTGAGCGGCGCAGGTACCACGGCGACGCGATTGTTTGTGATCACATACTTCCTGAAATTGCTCCCGGATCCGGTTGGCCTGGGGCCGGGAATCCCGGTACTGATGCGGCAGGTGAATGGGCGCACGGCGGTGCCGGTGGCGGAGAACGTCGTGAACATGCAGTTCACCTACGACACTTATGACGCGAATGGCGTGCTGCTCAACGATCAAGGTAATGCCGGATACCCGGTGACCTCGCTCAATCTGATACGCAAGATCAATGTCATCCATTTGACCATGCGGAGCCAGCGCACCGGCGCAGGCAGCGTAAACGAAAACACCAAGGGTTATCAGAGCTTTGACTTTCAGACTTCGATCAGTGCGCGAAATATGAGTTATCAGAATCGGTACTTCTAGTTACGCAAACAAACTCGCCGACATTTGGGTGGGCGAGAAGCGATGTTTGAGATGGGAATGAAGGAGCGGGAAGATGCATAATCGAAAACTTGATTCACGAGGTTTTACCCTGATCGCGTCCCTGATGCTGATGTTGATCATGTCCGGGGTTGCGATTGGGTTGCTCATGATGGTCGACACGGAGACCAAAGTTGGTAGCCAGGATACGCAGAACACTCTGGCCTTTCACGCCGCCGAAGGCGGGATCGAACACATGACGTCGGACCTCACGACCAAGTTCCAAAACATCCTGTCGCCCACGGTTTCTGACATCCAGGGATTGAGCGCTCTGGCGCCGGCCAACACTCCCTTCATGACCTATCCGGTGTATACGCTGACGCCTGCTCAAAACGCGGACGGCACTCTGGCATTCAAGTTCGGTAAGGTTTCCAGCGGTATGAACCAGGGTTTGTATGCCCAGATACTTCCCGTCACTTTACACGTAACTGCAACGACCTCGCTCGCCGGGCTTGGAGTGGTGGGCGATGACGTTGATATGTCGCGCAACGTCGAAGTTGCGCTGGTACCGGTGTTTCAGTTCGGTGTATTCTCCGACGGCGACCTCAGCTTTTTCGCGGGCGTGAACCTGGACTTTGCAGGCCGCGTCCACACCAACGGCGACTTGTACCTGGCTGCGGGTAACGGAGTCACAGCGACGTTCCACGACAAAGTGACGGCGTGGGGAAACATCATTCGCTGGGAACTTCCGAACGGAGTCCTTACTTCGAACGGTACCCAACATCTCGGGTCGGTGGACATTCTGACGACAGCGCAAGGCTGTGATGCGCCGCGACTCGGTTGCCGCGACATGGGGAAAGATGCAACCAACGGAACCGATGAAAGCAGCGTAGTACCCGGATCGCTTCCCGTGAACTGGACGACCCCCGGTGCGCAGAACCCCGCATGGCCGTTAACAATTTCCGGTGGCTTCTACGGAACCTGGATCATCGACGGGAACTATGGAAATCCCGGAGGATCCGGCGCCAGAAAACTGTCTCTGCCATTTATCAACACCACGCCGGGCGCAGGTCCTCAGCCTCAGCCGTTTGAAATCATCCGGCGGCCTCCGCCGGGCGAGCTTTCTTCGACGCCTTTGGGCGGTTCGCGACTTTATAACGAAGCCCAGATCCGCGTATTGCTAGCCGATACCCCCGCGGACCTTCCGGGCGGAGTCGGCGATCCGAATAATATTCGCTTGGCCAACGTCGGCGCGAATGCCAAGGGTGTTGCGGCTCCAACGCCGGCATTACCTCCACTGGCTAGCGGCGGTACTTATAACACTTACTTCGCCGTGGGAACGATCTCGTACCCCGATCCAAGTCTGTGGACGAATACGCCGCTTAACGTGGCGACCGCACCCACGCTGGCCCCGGACTGGCAATTCGTGCCTCAGACACCCATTCCAGCTGATGTCACGCTTAACAACGATCCTGGCGCACCGGTTATTCAGCTTGCCGCGGCGAACAACGGCTTGACCGCGGCGCCGCTGCCAGTAAACCTGACGCCATGCGTCGCCGGCAATCCTCCAACTTGTCCCCCGGCGCCTTCGCCAAAGTTTTATAACGGCACCTACCCGTTCTATCCACCTGTACCAGCCACTTCGAGTATGTGGAATCTGCTCGATGGCTACTTGCGCGTTGAATACACACCGATCGGCGGTGGAGCTCCTGTTGCCATTACGCAGGAGTGGTTAAATTTGGGATTCGCGCGAGACTTGGTTCCTCCGAACATCGCGGCTACCCCACCGATCACGAACGACATTAACCCGAACGCCATTCTGATTTTGCAGGAGCCTGCGAAGCGTAATCTGGCGACCGCTGCACTGGACTTGAAGGGCGCCCCTCCGGGGCCGTGTACTAAGTCAGGCGGCATATGGAGCTGCGTCAAAGCGCTGCCACCCGAGGTTACGGTCGATCAAAACACGTTCCTCCCGTGGTACGGCGACAGCGCAGCTGTCCCGAGCCTGAGCATGTATAACTGGTATCCGATCAACTTTTATGATTCCCGAGAAGGCGAGCCGCGCGATGCGGTGGGTGGTGGTGCGGCAACTTGCACCCCTGCTGGAATCATGAACGCGGTGGAAATCGACGTCGCCAACTTACAGAAATGGCTGAACGGGACCATTCCGGGCAGCGGTAGACTCGTCGACTTCGTAACTCAAAACGGATACGTGCTGTACTTCTCGGACCGCAGAGGAATGCTGCCGAGTCCAAATGGCACGCCCCCGGTTGGCGCCGCAGGTACCAAGACGGGCGACTCCGGTTTTGAAGATTCGGTCAACACACCCAATGCCAACGGCGCACCCAATGGCATCCTGGAAGCAATACCGCCTGCCAAAACTGAGTCGCCCGAAGATGTCAACAATAATGGTCTGCTCGACAACTTTGGACCCGGAAACCTCGGTCTCGGCTTCGGCTATGGTGCCCTTGCACCCTACACCGTCAACAACAGCGTAAATCGACAGATCATCAACGCTGCTGGCGCTCCTGATCAATATATGACTGCCAACCGCCTGCCCAATTGCACCATCGGCCAGAGCAACTGGGTAAGCGGAGCTCGGCATGTGCTTAAGCTGGTGGACGGTTCGCTCGGCAATGTGCCCGTGCGGCTGGACAACGGCAAAGGCGGGTTTACGGTAGCCTCGGAGAATCCTGTGTACGTTCAGGGAGACTACAATAGCAGCTCTAACGATCCCATGTGGTTGAACCCGAATGCGCCCGAACCAGCACACGCCGCGGCGGCTGTGATTGCAGATGCGGTCACGATGTTGTCCAACAACTGGTCCGACGTTAATAGCCTCTCAAATCCCACGAACGTCAATGCGAGGCCCGCAGCAACAACCTACTACCGGGTAGCGGTATCGGGCGGTAAGAACATTAACTTCCCGGTGGCGGGTCTGGCTTACGCCGGAGGCGACTTCGGCACCGACGGTGGACTGCACAACTTCCTGCGTCTACTGGAAAATTGGGGTGGCCAAACTCTGAACTATAAGGGGTCTCTGGTCAGCATGTACTACTCCACTTATGCCACGGGCATCGACCGAGACGGCGGTGGTACCACGTATTCTCCGCCAGCTCGAAATTACATTTTCGATCCGCTCTTCACGCAGCCACAAAACTTGCCGCCAGGAACGCCTTTGTTCCGCGACATCGACAACTTGAGCTACCGGCAGAGCTTCACGCCGCACACCGGCTGCTTCTAACGACAACTACGATTCAACCGCCCCGATTCTGCTCAGCAGAATCGGGGCTTTTCACTTTGCGGATAGTTGCTTCGCCTTAAGCGCTTCGGCCCCGCGCTTCGGCCCATGTATCATGTCCCTCTGACTATTTCAGCAGGGAGGATATTCTTGGCCGAAATCAGCGCTTTGTTCTGGGATGTGGGCGGTGTGCTCCTCAGCAACGCATGGGACCGGGAGCAGCGCGAGCACACTCTGCAACACTTCGGTCTGGATGAGGTTGAATTCAGCGATCGCCACGAAATGCTGGCTTCTTCTTTTGAGCGCGGCAAAATCAGCCTGCAGGAATATCTGGAACGTACGATTTTTTATCGTCCCCGGTCATTCACCTTGCAGGCCTTCCAAGACTACATGTTTTCTCTTTCGCAACCAGATACGCAAGTCTTGCAGCTGGCACGAGAACTTGCCAGCTCGAGAAAGCTTCTAATGTCGACTATTAACAATGAATCAAGAGAACTAAATTTGTTCCGCATTCAAACGTTTGGCCTGCGTGAAATATTCAGCCTTTTCGTGAGTTCCTGTTTTGTTGGATTGCGCAAGCCCGAGGAGGGAATCTACCACCTGGCCCTCGAAATTACTCAGAGGCTTCCCAAACAATGTTGTTTCATCGACGATCGTCCGTTGAATCTGGAAAGCGCGTCGCGGTTGGGAATGTATGTGATTCGGATGGAGAGCGCAGAACAACTGCGCAGCGATCTGAAACAACTGGGGGTCAAAGAGATCTAGCCACGGATCTTCAAGAATCTCTCACATTTGTTTACGTTTTTCGGGCTATCGTGCGAATCGTGAAACTCGTGGGCGCTCTTTAGCGGGGTTTCAAAGGCGAAGTGCCTGCGGCTGGTAGACTGGGTCTTGCAGGGGCGGGCTCTGCGCTTACTGCCAGGCTCAAATCGCTAGACCAGCAGTCCGCGAGTATCTTCCATTCGCCGGCTACGCGTGTAAGTGTCAGGAGATACTTGCCACGTTCTTCGCGGCGTTTCCCCATCGAGGGGACCAGCATCTTGCATCGTCCGGCTTCGTAGGCGGTATCGCCCAGAATATCCACGCGTAGCGGCTCCATCTCAACTTCTCCCAAGCCGGCGTCCAGCGCGCCAAAGAAAAATTCGCGGATCGCAGCCGTGCCGCGAACCATGGGAACGTTGGATCGTAACAAGACCGCGTCGGCTCCGTAGAGACCAGCCAGGTCATCAAGCTGCTTCGTGTTACAGGCCTGTGCCCAATCCTGGGTGAGCTTGCGGACCGCCGCTTCCGCGCGGCTTAGCCCGACGCCAACTGCCTGCGATGTTGGTCGCGGTTCACGGCTTACATTACTCGCTGGCCGCGAGTCAGGAATTCCCAGCGGCGTGGTTCCCTCGGAGGAAGCGAAGTAGTGATGATGATAATGATGATGGTAGTGATGCTGCCCGGCTTCGGGTGCCATCGGCTTCGAAATGGGTGGCGCTGAAGGTGCAGGCACGCGCGGCGCACCTTCCTGTGGCACTCCGCAGGTAGCGCAGAACCGGTTTTCGACCGGGTTCTGGTGGTTGCAGGCCATGCAGGTGCGGAACTCCGCGGCTTCGGCCACCGGGCCTACAGACTCTTCCGTATCCATCTGGGAAGACAAACGTTGTACTACTTGCAGAGCGGCGGCGATCGCTTCCGTTCCGGGTTTCGGATGATGCAGATCCTGCTTAAGTCGCCGAAAGAAATCGTCAACTTCAGGATTCTGGGCGAGTTCTCCTGTTGGTCCTGTGGTTGGAGAAGGTCGTGGCGGTCCAAGTCGCTTGTCTTGATCCATAGGGCGGGCCCAACCAAGGCTCATTCTAGCCGAAATGAAAGCTTACCGGCTCGAAAACTCGACTTTGGATTCGGTTTCCGTTGCCGCACCATTGCAGGTCGCGGGACGATAACGCCAGGCGCGTACGGTGTCCAATATCGTGCGGTCTTGATTCGCGCCGGCACTCTCAAGGATGAGCGGGGAATACACGCGGCCGTCGGTGCCGATGATGAAGCTTACGCTCACGCGTGTGTTTGGCTCGGCAGCGTCGAGGAGGGGGTCCGGTGTGGCTAAAGGTTCAGGGGGGCGCGAAGCTTCGCAATTGGCATGAGTGCGGCTCTGCAGCGCGGAGGTAATATCGGGATCATGCAACGCCGACGCCCACACTTGGCGCTCGCGTGCCGCAAAATCTGAGGGTGAAGAAACTGGCAATCTAGTGGGCGCAACGGAGGCCAGGGAAGCGACGGATGCCAGGAGCATTATCAACAACGGCCATTCTTTCCTGACGCCCACTCAATTCATCTCCAGCGGAAAAAGCCCGCTCCGTTCAAACTCTGATGAGATTGTGGCAATCAGTCTGCCACGCCGAAGAGTTTGTATAATGTTGAAAATACACAACTTGTTCTTGTGTTTTCATCCGTCCAAAGGCCTTCCTGTGAAAAGCGTTGCACACCGATTCGGTCGGGAAAAGGATTCACCACAGGGAATGCAGCAGACCGCAGGGATACAGGGTGCATGCGCCCTTATCCTCTGTGTACTCTGTAGTTAATGAATGGGATCGTCCCGACTTACTCGAGGGTTACGAATCGAGATACGTCGGAGCTGGATTGTCCACCGTCAACGGCCACTTGTTCCGCTCCACCGGCGGAGCCCAGCGAAGGTCGGGTTGATGCGTATTGTCCTCGTCACTCCGCTCGAGCAGCAGGGGAGCTACGAAGCGAAGCGCCTCGACTTCGGTACGGAGGCGCGCTAAGTTCATTTCTTTTTCTCGCAGCACTTCGAAGATATTCTTCATATCCGCCAAGCTCCGGCAATTGGACTCAAAAAAAATCTGCGCTGCTTCAACGGCTGAAAATCGTCTACGCTACATTGGCTGGAGTAGGCAGATTGTAATACACAATTCGACGCTGCGTACCATTTTCCTGTTGCGGAAGTTTGCACCTTGGCGCTGATACGTGATATCTAAACCCTGCCCGCTTCAGGGCGGAGCGTGGAGAGAAATTCATTCATGCCGGTTCATTCGGAGATGGATCCCGAGCCCCTGCTATCTCTCGATGGCATCCTTCCGGATAACCAGGTTCATGTCTGGCATGCCCATATAAAAGCGTGGGAACGAGTGATCAAGCCCTTGCACAACATCCTCGACGGCGAGGAGCAGGCGCGGGCTTCACGCTTCAAGTTTCCCGCTCCCCGCAATCAATTCGTGATCAGCCGCGCTTTGCTTCGCCAAACTCTTGGCTGCTATTTGGGTATCGAAGGTCGTGATGTTCGTTTTTCGTACACCGCCAATTCAAAACCGCAGCTCGACGGAAACGCTGATCTTCAGTTCAACTTGTCGCACACGGAAGGTGTCACGGTGCTCGCCATCACCTCCAAACGCCGCGTAGGAGTTGACGTGGAAAGGATCCGCGAGAATACGGAACCTTTGGACTTGGCCGACCGCTTCTTTTCGCGTCGGGAAGTGGAATGGTTGCGATCGCAGCCCGCCTCTGAGCACATCCCATCATTTTTCAATTGCTGGACTGCCAAGGAGTCCTACGTCAAAGCGCACGGCCAGGGTTTGTCTATGTCGCTGGGAGCGTTCAGCGTGCTGCCGGTTGCGGGAAGTAACAGACTGCAATTGCGAGTGGATGACGATTCGGAAGAGTGCGATCGCTGGGAAATGTGGCGTCTCGACCTGGGGGCGGATATCCGCGCTGCGATTGCTGTAGAAGGTACGGGCACTCGAATACGCGTCGGCACCTGGCCGTCACCCGGCGAGTGATTCTGAAAGCGTATCGCATGAAAGTGCTTGGCTATGGTTTTTTCAGAGCACTTGCTGCTGCGCGATCGATCAACCAAAGCAACTGCCCATCCGCTGGATGGACTTTCTGCGATGGCAGGTTGGCTTTCGCGTTCTCCAAGACTTCGTGCACCATACTGGCTTTCTCCGCTCCGCATACCAAGAACGTATCGCAGGCCGCGCTGTTGAGTACCGGCAGTGTGAATGTGATGCGGTAAGTAGCGAACTTCTCCACCCAATTGGCGACGACGAGGCGAGTGTTCTCGCCAAGAGCCGCTGTGCCTGGGAAGAGAGACGCAGTGTGGCCGTCGGGGCCGAGACCCAACAATACAAGATCGAAACGAGGGAACTCGCCAGCTTTCACCGAAAAGAATTGCCGCAGAGTTTGCTCGTAACCAAGTGCAGCCCTGTCGGCGTCTTTGTTTTCGGCGAGAACACGGAGTACATTTCCGTCAGGGACCTTCGAAAGAAGTCCCGATTCACGCACCATTCGGTAATTGCTCTCGGGATCGTCGGGAGGCACATGGCGCTCATCGCCAAAGAAAAAATAAGTTTGCTTCCAGGGAATATCAGGTACAGATCCGCTGGCGAGAAGTGAGTAGAGGCTCTTCGGAGTCGACCCGCCTGACAATGCAACAGTAAATCTTCCGCTACGCTGAACCGCTTGGACTGCGAGAGCGGCAAATTCAGAGGCGGCCGCCTGAAACAATGCAGCAGGTGTATCCAGAATGCGGATTTCAGGTTGGGCGGGCATGACGAGTGATGAAGGAATGCTTTACTTCTCGAAATTCCTCCAATGACGTCCATCGCGTTCCAGCAGTTCGTCGGCCTCCTTCGGCCCCCAGCTGCCTGCAGCATAGTTAGGAAAGCTGCGAGGCGGCAATGCCTTCCAAACATCGAGCAGAGGACTGACAACGCACCACCCGGCCTCGACCATGTCGGCGCGCTGGAAAAGAGTAGCGTCGCCGATCATGCAATCGTGCAGCAGCCGCTCATAACCAGTATTTGGCTGGGTTCCAAAATAGTCGGCGTATTCGAAGTTCATGTCTACAGCACCCAACCGCATAGCCGGTCCGGGAACCTTGGCGGCAAAGCGCAACGAAATGCCCTCTTCGGGTGCGATGTGGAGTATGAGTTGGTTAGGCATCAACGTTTCCACGGGAGTATCCCGGAACATCACAAACGGCGCACGGCGGAATTGAATGACGATGTGCGTGTTGTGAGCAGCTAGAGCTTTTCCGGTGCGCAGATAGAACGGAACGTCGGCCCAGCGCCAATTGTCGATCTGCAGTTTCATCGCAACGAAAGTTTCAGTCTTGGAATCCGAAGGGACATCCGGTTCCGAGCGATACGCGGGCACGCGCTCGCCGTTGACGATGCCTTCACCGTATTGTCCGCGTACCGTCTTACTGAGCACATCCTCGTCGCTTAAAGGCTGGATCGCGTGCAATGTCTTGGCCTGCTCGTCGCGCACAGCATTGGCCCTGAACGAAACCGGCGGCTCCATCGCAGTGAGAGTGATCAGCTGCATGATGTGGTTGGGCACCATATCACGCAGTGCGCCAGCCTGATCGTAGTAACTGCCGCGTTGCTCCACTCCCACCGTTTCCGCCACGGAAATCTGAACGTGATCGATATAGCGGCGGTTCCACACCGGCTCGAAAATGCCGTTGGCAAAACGCAGAGCCAAAATATTCTGCACGGTCTCTTTCCCTAGATAGTGGTCGATGCGGTAGATCTGATTCTCCTGGGCCACGCTCAGCAATTTCTGGTTGAGGGCCTTGGCGGATTCGAGGTCATGGCCGAAAGGTTTCTCGACGATAACTCGGCGCCAGCGATCGTTTTCTTCCATCAAACCAATAGCAGCAAGTTGCTCGACGATCGGCGCAAAAAAATCTGCTGCGGTTGCGAGATAGTAGAAATGATTGCCGTGCGTGGTGTGATCTCTATCGACCTTGTCGAGAAGCTCTTTTAGCTTTGGGTACAGATTCTTGTCGTCGAAGTCTCCCGCGAGGTAGTAAATGCGCTTCACGAACCACTCCCACAGGTCCGGGTCAACCGCTTCGGTGGCAAATTCCTTGATATCCTTCGAAAGTTTATTGCGAAAGTCTTCGGTGGACATTTGCGAGCGAGCCACGCCCACGATTGCGAATTCGCGGGAGAGCACCTGACTCTTAGCCAGGTTGTAAAGCGCTGGAATCAATTTGCGGCGGGTCAGATCGCCGGCCGCGCCGAAGATCACCATCGCACAAGGATCGCCGACCTTTCCGACTTTTGGCGGCTGCATGACTGGCGTGATTTCCGTTTGGGCCATTGAGAGTAAACCTTATATCAATCCCTTTACGTTCCTTCGCGTCCTCTGTGGTTAATGCAACTGAGGCATTATGGCATTACACACGAAGGACACAAAGGTGCACGAAGGGAAATTTCAAGCCGTCTTTTTCGCGGAGGTTCCTGGTTCGAGGTGGCCGCCGAATTGTTGACGCATGGCGGAGAGAACTTTTTCCGCGAACGTGTGCTCCCGCCGCGAGCGGAAGCGTGTGAACAGCGCTGCCGACAGAACATCAACAGGCACGGCCTCATCGACCGCCGCTTGAATCGTCCATCGGCCTTCCCCTGAATCGGGCACAAATCCAGAGTATTCAGAAAGTGTGGGATTTGCTGCCAGAGCGATCGCGGTAAGATCGAGCAACCACGAATTGATCACGCTGCCGCGACGCCACACTTCGGCGATGTCAGCCACGTTCAAGTTAAAGCGCTGCTCCTCAGGTAATTCCTTACTGGTAGCGTTGACGAAAATGTCGAAGCCCTCGGCGTAGGCTTGCATAATTCCGTACTCAATGCCGTTGTGCACCATCTTGACGAAGTGTCCGGCCCCGGATGGGCCGCAGTAGAGGTATCCATCCTCAGAGGTGCCCGACATTTTCTCGCGGCCCGTAGTGCGTGGAATGCTGCCGCGCCCGGGTGCAAGTGTCTTGAAAATGGGATCGAGTTGTTGCACCGCTTCTTTGGGGCCACCGATCATCATGCAATATCCGCGATCGAGTCCCCAGACTCCGCCACTGGTGCCCACATCCACGTAGTGGATGCCTTTGTCTTTGAGCTGCTTAGAACGGCGGATGTCGTCTTTGAAATAGGAATTGCCGCCGTCAATAAGAATGTCGCCAGGCTGAAACTTCTGGGCAAGCGCTTGGGCGGTCTGCTCCGTGGGTGCGCCTGCCGGAACCATCAGCCACGCCACGCGCGGCTTTCCGAGTTTGTTGACAAAGTCATCGAGGGAGGAAGAAGCGATCGCGCCGTCCGCCGCAGAGTGCTTGACGTTGTCGGCACTCAGGTCCGTGACAACGACCTCATGCCCACCGCGAATCAGGCGGAGCGTCATATTCGCGCCCATCTTCCCCAAACCGACCATTCCTATCTTCATGCTTGCTCCTTAATTCAATAGCTCTTGAAAATGTCCTGATCCTACGGCAAAATGCCAGCGCTACACGCCCAGCGCTTGACGAATGGCTGAGGTCAGCGCCGCCAGACCAGCCTTCAAATCTTTTCCAAGATGGACGCGCAACGCACGTCGCCCGCGCTCGGCCAACACTTGAAAATCTCCACGCGCCTGTGCGGACTTCACGGTTCCGAAGGTGTATTTCTGTCCGGGCACTTGCAGATCCACTGCGTCATCGCATGTGAGTTGCAGGAAGACGCCCGAGTTCGGGCCTCCCTTATAGGCCTGGCCGGTGGAATGGAGGAAGCGAGGCCCGAATCCCAGGCACGTTGCAACCCGCTTTTTGTCTCGCAGCAGGTGACGAACTTCCTGGAGCCGCTCTTCGTGTTCGGCATTCATTTGAACGTAGGCGAGCAGGGCAAAGTAATCTCCCGCGCCCAGTCGGTTGAGATGAGCGCGCAGATACCCCGCGAGAGATTTGTCGCTGCCGGCTGCCTTCGCCAGCGCCTCGGCGTTCTTGGAATCAGTGACCAGCTTTATGCCGGCCTCTTTTTCGCTGCCTTCAAAGAATGGCTTCTCGACCGGCAGGGAACCGGTCTTCTCATATTGTTCTGTCAAGCTGCGAGTGGCGATTTTGCTGGCCTCGACGTCGGGCTGATTGAAAGCGTTGATGCCAATGATCGATCCGGCGACTGAGGTTGCAATCTCCCAGCGGAAAAATTCCTGGCCGAGGTCGTAAATGTCGGTCAACGAAATCCGCACTACGGGCTGACCAGCCTGCTCAATGGCAGCCACTTTGGCGTCCTGGGCAGCGTCTGGCGCGGAGTCGAGACGAAGATAAGCGAAGATGCGATCATTGCCGTAGACATCGGGCGATCCCAAGGCCTCGCGATCCACGGGGATAATTCCTTTGCCCTGCTTGCCTGTGGACTCAGCCAGCAACTGCTCGAGCCACGCTCCTAGATCGAAAATGCCGGGCGAGGTGATGATGGTGACTTTATCGCGCTTGTTCTTAGCGGCTGTCCCGAGAATGACGCCGAGCACGACCCCGGGATTTTCGTGAACCGGAACGGATGGAGTGCAGGCGTGCACCATCTCCTCGGTCTGACCGAGGAACTTCGTCGTGTCGAGCCCCATCAGCGCGGCTGGCACCATACCGAAATTCGATAGCGCCGAATAGCGCCCGCCGATGCTGGGGACACCGTGAAAAATATGACGGAAGTGGTCGGCCTCACCAACCTGTTGCATTTTGGAGCCGGGGTCGGTGATGGCGATGAAGTGGCTACCGGCCTTGTCGGCACCGATGGTTTGCTTCACCCGCTCGAAGAAATATTGTTTGTAAATGTTCGGTTCGAGCGTCGTACCTGATTTGCTGGAAACCACAAACAGAGTTTTTGCCAAGTTAATCTGACTCTCGATCGCCTTGATCTGGGCCGGATCGGTAGAGTCGAGCACGTGCAACTGCGGAAAACCCGCGACGTGGCCAAAAGTCTTGTCCAGTACTTCCGGGCACAAACTCGATCCGCCCATGCCCAGCAAGAGAACATCAGTGAAGCCCTCCCGCTTGATTTCATCGGCTAATCGTTTGAAAGTTTCACCGTTGGCGAGTTGCTCTTCGGTGATTCCGAGCCAGCCCAGCCAACTGGCTTCGTCGGCGCCCGTCCACAGAGACGCATCGCGCTGCCACAAGCGGCGAACTTTTCCTGCCGCACGCCAGTCGTCGATATTTGTTTTGACTAAATTGTTGAGATCATCCGGCAACTTGTAAGTTTGCTTACTGACCTTGGGGGCGGTCTTCGACGCAGTACTCTTTTCGACCGCTTCCAACAGCTTGTCAAAAGCTTCCGCAAAGAGCCGGACGCCGTCCACCGTCAGCTTGTCGGTCACATCCTGAATCGAAATCCCGAGTTTCGCGGCAGTCTCCATGGTGTTGTTCGCGGCTTCAATGTTTTCGGTCAGGCTCGCGCGCGGATGTCCATGATCGCGGAAGGCGTCGAGAGTCGCCGGCGGGATTGTGTTTACCGTGTCCTGCCCGATTAGGTCCTCGACGTACATCACATCGCTGTAAGCAGGGTTCTTGGTACTGGTGCTGGCCCAGAGCACACGTTGCGTCTGCGCACCCTTCGCCGCCAGCACTTTCCAGCGAGCGTTGTCGTTGCTGAAAATCTTCTGATAGCTGACATAAGTCTGTTTGCCGTTGGCGATAGCCACCTTGCCCAGCAGGCCCTTCAGTTGCTCCTGCTCGCGCGGATCTTTCGAAGTCTTGAGTCGGTCAGCCACGATGGCGTCAACGGAATTATCGATCCGGCTGATGAAGAAACTGGCGACGCTGGCTATTTTGCTGACGTCACCTCCACGCGCTGCTAGCTGTTCGAGGCCCGCGATATAGGCTTCCGCAACCTTTTTGTAGACCTCCTGGGCGAATAACAAGGTGACGTTGATGTTGATGCCTTCGCTGATCAACTGCTGGAACGCCGGAATGCCCTCGGCGGTGCCGGGAACTTTGATCATCACGTTTTCGCGGTCGACTGTCTTCCAAAGTCTCCGTGCCTCGGCCAGCGTGCCTTGCGTGTCGTGTGCCAGGTAGGGAGAGACTTCCAGGCTTACGTATCCATCTCTCCGTTTCGACTGGTCGTAGACCGGGCGCAAGAAACCGGCTGCATCCTGAATATCCCGGATGGCGAGAAGTTCGTAGCGCGCCTTCGCGTCAAGGTCGGTCTTCGACTGCAGGGACTGGAGAATGTCGGTGTAGTCGCTGCTTCCAGCAATAGCCTTTTCGAAAATAGAGGGGTTGGAGGTCATGCCGCGCAGCCCGTCTTCGTCAATCAGGCGTTTGAGTTCGCCACTGGTAAGCAGGTTGCGGCGAATGTAATCCAGCCAGACCGACTGGCCAAAATTCAACAGATCTTTTAAGGGATTGGTGGCTTTTGCAGTTTCGATGATTCCGGTTGCCATGATGTGCCTCCTGTAGAACCCAGACTGCGAGAGGGACGAGTGAAGACGCCCACCTTACATTATTACTGATTACTTGGAGTGCGCGATGGATTCGCGCGCGGCCTCCACAACTTTTTCGGGCGTGAAGCCGAATTTCTTCAGTAGGTCTTTAATAGGTGCGGACGCTCCAAAACGGTGCATTCCAATCGAACGACCGGTCGGCCCGACGTATTGAGACCATCCGAAAGTTGAGGCGGCTTCAACCGAGACTCGGGCCTTCACCTCCGGGGGCAGAACTTGCTTCTTATAACCATCGCTCTGCTTTTCGAAGATGTCCCACGAGGGCATGCTGACCACTCGCGCTTTGATTCCTTCAGCTTTAAGTTGCTCGTAGGCAGAGATGCACAACGAAACTTCACTGCCCGTGCCCATCAAGATGACTTGCGGTTTTCCGTCGGGCGCATCAGCCAGGACGTACGCGCCCTTCGATACTCCCGATGCCGAGGCATACTGCGAGCGGTCGAAGGTGGGAACAGCTTGGCGAGTCAGAACCAGAGCCGCGGGTTCATTCTTAAGTTGGATGATGACTTTCCACGCTTCTAAAACTTCGTTGGCATCCGCGGGCCGGAGCAAAACCAAGCCCGGGACGGCACGCAAACCCGCGAGCTGCTCGATGGGTTGGTGTGTTGGGCCATCTTCGCCAAGGCCGATGGAATCATGCGTATAAATAAAGATCGAAGGGATTTCCATGAGCGCAGCCAGGCGAACCGCCGGCTTCATGTAGTCCGTAAAATTGAAAAAGGTGCCGCCAAAGGGACGAATCTTGCCAAGAGCAAGCCCATTCAGCGCTCCGGCCATAGCGTGTTCTCGAACCCCAAAGTGCAGATTGCGACCGCCATAGCTGCCCGGCTGGAAATCGCCGGCGCCTTCAAACTTCAGGCGAGTGCGGTCCGAACTAGCCAGGTCGGCCGAGCCGCCAACGAGCCACGGAATATTTTGAGCGAGTGCATTTAACACCTTTCCTCCACTGTCGCGAGTTGCCATGCCTTTCGCGTCAGCGGGAAACGCGGGCAGATTTTTGTCCCAGCCGTCTGGCAGTTCGCGGTGTTGCATGCGTTTGATCTGCTCCGCGAGATCGGGGAACTTCTTCTTGTATTCCGCAAACGATGCTTCCCACTTCTGCTGCAGTGCGTGTCCACGCTTGCCAATACCCTGGCGAAAACTCTCCAGCACTCCATCCGGAACCAGGAATTGCGCGTCTTCCGGCCAGCCATAGTCTTTCTTGGTGAGACGAACTTCTTCGACTCCCAAAGGCTCTCCGTGAGCTTCGTTCGTGTCCTGCTTGTGCGGCGAGCCGTAGCCAATATGGCTGTTCACCACAATGAGTGTCGGGCGATCCGTCGTTTGCACGAAGTTGTTGTAAGCCTTGGCAAGAGCATCGAGATTATTGGCGTCGGTGACGTGGACAACGTTCCAACCGTATCCTTTAAATCGCTCGCCCACATCTTCGGTGAAAGACCAGTCAGCGGGGCCGTCCAGAGTGATGCGGTTGTTGTCATAAATCCAGCAGAGGTTGGGGAGCCTCAAATGACCAGCCAACGAGGCGGCTTCGCTGCCCACACCTTCCATCAGATCGCCATCGCCGCAAAACGCGTAGACGTTGTAGTTGAAAACTTCGAAGCCCGGTCGATTGAAATTTGCCGCCAGCCAATCTCCCGCAATCGCCATGCCCACGCTATTTCCAATCCCCTGGCCAAGCGGGCCCGTCGTAGTCTCTACGCCCGCGGTCATGCGGTATTCGGGATGGCCCGGCGTCCTACTATCGATCTGGCGAAAATTCTTAATGTCGTCCAGAGTCACCGCGAACTCGCCGGTCGTTTCATATTCTGGAGTGACCCCGCGTACTTCCGACAAATAGAGCATTGCGTATAGCAGCATCGAAGCGTGGCCGTTGGAGAGCACAAAACGGTCGCGATTAGGCCAGGTTGGCGTGGCCGGATCGAAACGCAGAAACTGCTGCCACAGCGCATAAGCGACGGGTGCCAACGCCATGGGCGCTCCCGGATGCCCCGAGTTAGCTTTCTGTACTCCGTCAATTGCCAACGTCCGAATGGTGTTGATGCTCAACACATCGAGTTGTTCGTTGGTGAGTAACGCCTGTTCGCTCGCTGCCATAGAAGGTCTCCCTGGGCGTGGTGATCAATTTCAACGACTCTGCTGTCGATGACTTTGGTCCCACGGATGCTTGAGCCGAGCAAATATCTGCTCAGGCAGTTTATCAAGTTCTCGACGGGCGCGTGCGGACCGCCCACGAAAAAAGAGCAGGGTTCTTTGATGCAGGATCGCTCGATCTCGATCGACGTTTTCCTGCCGGTAAGATGACAAAGGCGGCTTCGAATACTGGAGTTGGAGTTTCAGCCGGCGTTGGTAAGGTGATTTACATCAGTGCATACAAATTTCCGTCGGTGCTGCCCACGTAGATCACTTTATTCACCACGACTGGCGAAGAGAGTACCGTTCCCATGACTTGCATTTTGGTTACGCCGGCGACCAGTTCGTCATAGAAGTCCTCGCCGAAAGCGACCTCATAATTCGGAGTGCCATCTGGCTTAGTGAAAGCAGGTCCGTATTGGCGGGAGGCGTCGGTCTGAAATTCCCACGCGACTTTTTGGTTCTTGAGATCAATCGCCATGAGTTTGCCCTCATGCGTGCCCATGTAAAGTAGGTCTCCGGCGATGGCGGGTGAGGAAAACATTGGCCACTTGAACTTCAAAGAGAAAAGTTGCGCGCCCGATTTAGCATCGAGCGCGTAAAACAACGCTGTGTCGGACGTGGCGAAATACACCTTGCCGTCTGCGACTGCGGGAGATGTGATGACCCAAGAACCCTTGTTGTTGAAAGCCCATTTCTTCTGGCCGGTGGCAGCGTCAAGAGCATAGAAATTCGAGTCACGGCAGCCGAAGTAAACCACTCCATCCATCACCGCTGCTGAGGATTGGATGCCAACCTGGTTGTAAATCTCATGGTCTTCCCCGGTTTTAAAGCGCCACTTTTCTTTTCCATTGCTCGCATCGAGGGCGTAGAAGAAACTGTCCCAGCTGCCGATGAATAATTTGCCATCAGCGATGGCAGGCGAAGCATGAACCACATCACCCGTATGGAATTTCCATTTCAATTTGCCGGATGCTGTGTCCAAGGCATAAACGTTGCCGTCGCCGCTGCCGAAGTACACTGCTCCGTTCCACACTGTGGGCGATGACAGATAGAAGTCGAAAGGATCGGGCATGGTCTCAGCCACCGGCTGAATTCCGTGGATGTGTCGTCCCGCGAACCTGCGCTCGCCACCCGTCTGAAACTTCCACTTCAACTGGCCGCTCACGGCGTCGACGGCATAGAAGTTTCCGTCATAACTCCCGAAGTAAACCGTGCCATTACTCACCGCGGGTGAAGAGGTCACCCGAACCTTGGTTTCGAATTTCCATTTCTGGGCGCCCGATTCAAGGTCGACGGCATAGACATTCCCATCTGTGCTGCCCACAAATGCCATCCCGTTCGCAACCGCCGGGGAAGAGATTACCTTGCCGCCCGTTTGGAACTTCCACTTAACGCGGCTGAACTGGGGTACTCCTGCGGCCTCGTACACGCCGGTGTGCAGCAGATTTCCGCGAAACATCGCGACATCTTGACCAAAGGCTGGCAAGACAACGAGAAATGCTGCTAGGAAATAAAGATATTTCATGCGGGAATTTAGACGAAGAAGCCTGAGAAAAGACACCTATCGCAAGCGAATGTGGCGACGTTACAGTATTTTGATGGCGAGACTAGCGCTTCATTTGCGCTAAGTAGCCTTGCTGGTTTTGATAGCTCTTAGTGGTGTTTTCAATGAATTTGAGAAATTGCCGCAGGCTCTCGCGTTCGGTAGGCTCCAGATCAGCGAACTTGATGCGCACTCCAAAGCTCGGATTGCTGTGCGTAATGATTCCGTTGAGGATCAAACCCTTGACCCAGATTTTTCCGTTAGCCACCCAGAGCCCGATCTCGAGTTTGACGTCAGTATGCAGCGGAGTCACGGTTTCGACGAAGCATCCGCCTAGACTCGTGTTCGACAAATTCCCCCAAACCGGCGTGGGCGAACTATTGACTCGCAGCTCGACCGCAACAAAACACTTCATGCGCGGATAGCGTCGCCGATCCTGGCCCCAGCAAGGTGTAAAAATGTCTGGCTCGAAAGGCGGTGCCGCTACGGGTGTGGTTGAAATGGGCTCCTCGGAAATGGCCTCCGGCGAGGATGTCGAAACAGTGATAGGCGAAACCGCCGCTTTTGCCCGGCTCTTGATCTTGCGCATGGTCTCGACTAGGACCCGTTCCCGTTGGCTAGGCGCGGCGTCACGATAGGCCTGCAGCAATTCGCCCAGATGGCTTGCGAGTTCAGGATCGGCGAGCAGCCTGGTCCAGTCGGCTCCGGGCGCAACGGCTTTGCTTTCAGTCATGTGTGTTTGGCTGCGGTTTTGAGGGCTTTCCCACAGCCTAGATTGAAGCACGACGGTCCCATCGGCAAGATGACCGTAGTGCACATCATCGGTAACCAGGTAATCCGAGCTGCTGTTGGCGGCGGATTTGAGTGGTCCCAAGCCACGATTGCGCTCTGCCCTGGAGTCTCGGTAGGAGGCTCCAGGACGGGCAAAGCGCGCACCTGAGGGCCGCGAAGCTAGCTGCCGCTACTCAGGTTGACTACGGCATCGGGTGAGTTCAAGGGAGAAGAAGTGGGCGGAGGGGCCTGTTTTTCGAAGGTACTTTCAAGGGCGGCAAATGCTTTTTGGGCTCCCGCCAGATCTCCATTTTGCAGTGCGCCACCGACGGCATTGAAATCGAACGCCCGGTTGGCTTTAAGAAAGGGATTGTCTTTGCCGAGAACCTTGTTTCCCAGCGCGACGAGATTGTTGTAGGCCTCTTTGGCGGCGCTCAGATCCCCCGATTTCAGGGCCGTCTGCAGGTCTTGGATCTCAGGCCGCCGCTCTGCGAAGTACGCTTTCAAGAAACTGCTTACGGTAGTCGCGCTGGGAGTGATCGTCGATGGTTGAGGGGCGATTAAGCTGGAAATGGCAGATACGGACATGATTTTCTCCTAAATGTTGGCATTCAACTATGTTGTTTGCGTCGGCTTGATTCGCGCTTCCTCAAGGCCATCGGCAAAAGCTAGGTTGGCTTTAGCCGGGTTGACACAGATTGGCGTGCGATCAAGCTGGCGTTTCTATTGGTTGGAAATCTCAGACCGTCAAGTTGACCGTCTGCAAAGCTTCGCTCGCATCGGCGGCGTTAATGCCCAAAACGCTACCGCTCGGAAAGCCGGAAGTGAGGCCGGGCAATCCGCCTCCGCCGTGATGGTAGTGATGGTGCGCAGCACGGACCGGCGTGTTGTTGGAGGTGGACGAGGGGGTACTGCCCACGGCAGCCTGATTGCCAGCCTGCAGAGCCGTTCCCAGGGCTTTGAGTTCTTGCGTCAATTGTGCGCTCTGCAGGCTCGAGACATTCGTAGGCGCACCGCTAAGAGCTTGAACCGCTTGCTGGGCACTGCTCAGATTGCCAGACTGGAGAGCCTGCGTGAGTTCCTGAAACGCCGTGCTTTGTTGTTGGCTCACCTTTTGCAGGCTGGGGAGTTGGTTAAGCGGACTGCTGGAAACTATCGCGGATATTGACATTGTTATGCTCCTCGGATTGCAGACAGCTGCTTTCCGGAAAGCAACACGAGGGCCACACTTACAAGGCATCCCCTGGCAATCTTTAACTGCCAGAGACGTAAGGAGTTCTTGATGAAACCTCGCAAACCTTCATTCCTGGGCTGAGTGCTCAAAGGCAACCCATGCCTCCTCACGATCACGCCGCAGGCAAGTACTGCCTAAAGCCCCACCTTAAGACCAAGGACAAGAAGAGAAGATTTTCGCGGTGTGTCGATGACGACGAAACACGCTGTATTTCACTGAGCAGTTGTTCATCTTCTGAAGTTGGCCGGGACGCGCCGCGCGAATTGCGCAAAGAAAACCATGGCGCGCCCCGTTGGTTCAAGGCTGCTATCGTTTTCCGTGGATCAAGCTGCCTTCATGCTCTTAATGTCATCCAGCAAAACCTTCTCATGACCTTCAGGAGTGACCTTCTCGTAAACCTTTCGGATTACTCCCTCGGGATCCACCACAAAGCTGGTGCGATCCCAATACTTATTCCCTTTCCACTCCGATTGCCCCAAGCCCAAAGCTTTCATCAAGCTAGCACTCGTGTCGGAAAGGAGATCGATGGTAAAGGCGAACTTGTGAATGAAATTCTTGTGCGACGTAACATCATCCTGGCTGACGCCTAATACCGTGACGCCTGCCGCCTCGTACTCAGCTTTCGTCGCGGTGAACGATCTTCCCTGCACGGTGCAGCCTGGCGTGTCATCTTTTGGATAGAAGTAAACCACCAGCCATTTGCCTGCGTAATCACTCAGCTTGACGACTTTAGCGTCTTGATTGGGGAGAGAAAAATTGGGGAAGGGAGTGCCGGCCTTTACCATGATGCGTGAAATCCTTTCGTCAAATGATGAGGGTAAATTGTAGCAGCAAGACGGAAGGCGTTCATGCGGGCATAAACGCGCGGGATCGCTAAAGGGAGAGACAATCCGAAAGCGATCTTGAAGTGGATTTCAGTACTTGCGTGGAAGGAATCGCCGAGCGGTTATTCCCCGCCGGCAGCGATGGTAACGGGGCTTTGCTGGTCGCGGGTTGCTTTGTCCAATACCTTAATCGTGAAATTCACGGTGATGTTGGCGCTGGTCTCGACTGCGTGGCCGTTCTGCATGTACGGCTTGAATCGCCACTGGCTTACGGCATCACGAGCAGCTGAGGCCAGGATGGCCGGGCCGTTCAGCACGCGCAAATCTCGAATTCCACCGTCGGCACCGATCAGAGCTTGCAGCAGTACCGAGCCCTGCACCTTCATCTGCTGCGCCAGCAGCGGATATACGGACGGTCCAGCTTGTGCTGAGACTGGAGTCTGTTCCGAAGCCAGCCGTGTACGATCGGCGGCGTTCGTGGCCGGGACCCACTCGCGCGTGGCTGGGCCGGTCGAATCTGGAAGCATTTCAACTTTGACTGAATTGCTTACCGTGCGGACGGCTTCGTGCGCTCCGCCGGCAACGACTTCAATTCCTAGAGGCTGCATCACGGTTCGGCTGGTGGCGACAACGGTCGCTCCCGCAGGTGTTGATTGCGTGGCAGGCTTGGATGCAACATGCGGTTTCGCTTTGGCAATGGGTGCGGCAGCAGAAGGCGTCTGTGCAGGATGGCTCGGATTCCAGACTTGCGTGTCATCCGTGGCAACGTCGCTGCTGGAGCCGAGCCAGAGTTCGCGGTTCTTTACGACAACCACCAGCAAAGCCGCGAGCAGAAGAACCAGCGCCACCGACATACGGCGTTGGTCTCTGTATCCGCTCTCCGTTTTTGCTTTCTGCTCGTCCATTTCCTGACTTCCTTGAAATCGAACCGTTAAGCTTTTCTCTGGGTACACTACTAAGATGATGGCATTCGCTTGGAAGCACAATGGCACGAGTGGTTGGTCGCATAGCACGACGGGGCCATATGCCAAAAGAGGAATCGGGCGTGTCGTTTTCGCGGTCTTCCGTCGCGAGTCCGACACTCTTTTGTCCAGAAGTGGACGCGCCGAAGCGGTTTGTTTTCCCCGTGAAGATTATGCCTGTTAAATTATTTAGTATCAGTTGTTTATGCTGGACATGAGGCGGAAGCCGCGAGTTTTCTTGTCCGCCGAATGGCGAGACCTGGTGATGTTAAATTACGAGGTTGAGCGCGGCCTCTTGAAATACCACGTCCCGCCGGGTACCGAGTTGGATTCATTTGACGGCCGGACATATTTAAGTTTGGTTGGCTTCCGGTTTCTCCGCACCAAACTCTTTGGCGTTCTTCCGATCCCGTTCCACTCTAACTTCGATGAGATCAACCTGCGCTTTTACGTCCGCCGGAGAGAGACCGATGTCGAGCGAAGAGGCGTGGTGTTCATCGCTGAGATTGTTCCGAAGCACGCGATTGCAAGCATCGCGCGACTTGCCTACGGCGAGAACTATGTCTGCCGTCCGATGAAGCGACGGATTGAAACGAACGAAGCGAAAAAAGCCGCTGAGTATCAGTGGCTGGAGAAGGGCGCTTGGTCGCGGATATTTGCCCATGCGTCAGGCGTACCGCGGCCTGCCGCAGAGGGTAGTTTGGAACAATTTATTACTGAGCACTATTGGGGCTACACCGCCCAGCAAAATGGCAGCGCGCTTGAATATTGCGTCGACCATGCGCCGTGGAATATTTGGACCAATGCGACCGCAGGATTCGAGGGAGAGGCAAGTGTCCTCTACGGCCGTGAGATAGCGGAGATTCTTCAACGTACCCCGGACTCCGCTTTTATCGCCGATGGCTCGCCCGTCGAGGTATTCCGGGGAAGGAAACTGCGTTGAATTACGCGGCCCGTAAGACGCTTTGGATTCTCCTAGCGTGGCAGAGAACGAGGAAAAATCTGGTGCGCCCGGAGAGATTCGAACTCCCGACCTACAGCTCCGGAGGCTGCCGCTCTATCCAGCTGAGCTACGGGCGCACTCCGTGTTCAGTGTACATGCGGAAACTGCGCCCCATCAATCGGAGCGGATTCAGAAACGGCGCTCGGCTGGGGGCTGAACAGCAAAGCTATCGCGCCGTATGAGAACTTTCATTGGGGTACAGCCACAAGAATCTAGTAGCGGTTCCGGCCACCGCCACTGCCGCCACCATGTCCGCCGCGTCCGCCTCGGTCCCGTCCGCCGCCACCACCGCCTCCGCCTCCGCCACGCTCCACCTTGGGGCGGGCCTCGTTCACATTGAGAGTGCGTCCGCCGATTTGGGTGCCGTTGAGAGCGGCAATGGCTTTGTCGCCCTCTTCCGTGTTGCCCATTTCCACGAAGCCGAAACCGCGCGAGCGACCGGTGTCCCGGTCGGTCATAATGCTGACGCGGTCGACCTGCCCGTGGGCTTCAAACAGTTTGCGCAGTTCATCCTCCCCGGTATTGAAATCGAGGTTACCTACGAAAATATTTTTCACGCGAATTGCCTCGGTGTGAGCTATTTGAGCGTGGGTGCGACTTCGGCGAACAAAAGAGCTGGTTTGCCCGGAAGCCAAAGTTGACGAACAATCAAACGCGCACGAAGTATAGCAGGAATGCCGATTATTGAAAGTCAGTCCCCAGAAACATGTTCCGGGGACTGGAACTAAACCTACGACTCGTCAACCGCGCCCCAGCAAAAAGTTCGGACTGGCTGCAATGGGAACCGATGAAGACATAGCTCCGCACTCACCTGCCGACCACCAAGAGATGCCCGGCATTCTGGCTGTACACCTTTCCGTCTTCGCCAATGGATAGGGGCGTGTAGGCAGCGGGAAGTTCTTCCTTGAGAAGAATTTTCTGGTGCGGCTTCTTAAACACTCCTTTGTGTCCCTGAGGAATCGAGTAGAGGTGCCCGTCTTCGCTAAGCGCATAAACCAATCCCTCACGGTCGATGACCGGCGCATTCACGCACCACTCATATCCGTTGGGGTTATCCTTGTCGAATGTCGTGTTCTGGAACGACCATTCGACGTTCATGCCAGCATCGAGTTGCGTGACCAGAAACGGACCCGGCGGCAGAAATCCGCACACCGGGTTGTTGAAAAAGCAGTACGCGGGAAGCCCGTAAGAATTGTCTTTTACTACCATCGAATAGGTGTGATCGTGGGTATACACTCCTGGCGTGTAATCCCAGCCGAAGGTGTATTGGTTGAGAAAGTTCCCTGCCGGATCGAAATGCAATAGATGTCCGCGGCCGTAGTTGTAGTTGTCCACCACGCCGAAGAGGATTGAGTCATCGGGGAGCACAGTGGGTGAAGCGGTGCCTTGATCGGACACTACGCCGGAGCCAGCGGCGTTGGTTGTTGGGTCCACCCCAACAGTGGTTCCGTAACGGCATGAATTGGGCTCGTCGGTCACGCCTTGCGCCGCGATCGGCATTAGTACGCCGCAGCCGTCGCTCAACAGATTCTGCAATGATTTAGCCCATTTTGGCGTCAGGTCAGGGTTCACCGCCAGGAGATAAGAAACCATGCCATCAAAGTGGGCCACGCTCACCGTATATACGGTTCCATCCCGTGCGATGGCCGGAGCCACATTCAGCCCCGGGCGCTGCGAACCGCATGGCTCGGTAGGCGGGACCGAGGTCGGGGTTGGCGGCCACGGCAGCGATGCCCCGTTATCGTTAAGGTTGTTGAATGTTCCAGGACAATTAGTCGAATTCCCCGGCGGTGCATTGGGCACCAGGGTGGCAAAGCTCACCGTTACCGACGTGTCGTCGGGTGCGACTTTCACCAGCCAGGCGTTCTCCACATCATTCTGGTTCCAGGGATTGCCTTTGGTATTCAATTCGATAACGTTGTAATAAATGTCGCCATCTTCGTCGGCGCTCAGAGGTCCGGCAGTAAATGTGGCCGCAGGATGAATGCGCTTTCCCGCAAACGGGTTGATGTGCGACTCGGCTTTCCCGCTGTGCCGATCAACCTTCCAAAGTGTGCCACCGGCGCCGGGGACATAAAGATGTCCGTGAGCCAGCGCCGGATGAAATACCGGTTCTTCACCCGCGAGGCCGAGGAACCCCATGGCGAAATTGCTTGCGTTTGGCTCTGGTTTCCAATCGGTCGCGAAAGTCCAAGTGGATACGGCCCGGTCGTGCTTCCAATCGTAACGCACCACGTTCCATTGCACTTCGTTCCACGCATTCGGCCCGCAATGTGCTCCGTTCTGCCAGTTGCCAACCGGATGGCACGACGGATACTTCCCACTCTTCCCCAACATGTAAAAACTGTCACCGTCGATTAGAGTGGATTGATAGTGCACGGCCAACGAACCCGCAAAACTCTCCGCTACTTCTTGCTTCACAAATGGGTCGTAGACAATGTCGGCGAGTTTTTCGTTGAGCGGTTGGGCTGAAACATCAACCATTCCGGTGTGCTGTGGGTTGCGCCCCCATTGCGGCCAGAACGGTCGCTCATGGTCGAAACCGGTGAGCAATACCATCGCGAGGACAAGCAAAACAACAATTGAGAGAATTTGCAGACGAGTCATGACTTTCTCCTTGGATGCTTGCAGCGCAGTAGCTGCGAAGCTAAGGATCGAAATCGTAGCTCAGTTCGTTTCTAGAAAATAGAATTGTGACGAGCGGTGCGGAACTGGGTGCGGATGGCAGTTTCTTGCCTTTACTCTGAGGTAAATCGGTCAGTACTTGCGCTCGTCAC
>Ga0206892_1017_pt1 | contig 26232 bp, 25 predicted proteins | sample Alteio_BWOrgHeat_56_FD_153257 | JGI IMG/M metagenome (GOLD analysis project Ga0206892, IMG submission 153257) | Enriched cells from forest soil in Barre Woods Harvard Forest LTER site, Petersham, Massachusetts, United States - Alteio_BWOrgHeat_Nextera8 ... | reverse complement strand
TTTCTTGTAAAAAAGATGGCGCTAATAACCCGTCGTCCGCCACTGGATCCTATTTATCGTCAGTAAAAAGCTATTCCGCTGGTCAAGAAATAGAAGATTCCTTTGTGTATAACGATAAGCACAATGTGGCAGAATTCTTACAGTTGGAGTATGATGGAGCGGGGAACGTTACAGACAGTGCTGTATTTGTTTTTTCTTTTGGATCAGACACTACAAAACCTATATCCTATACATTTTCGCAAGATGGTAACCCATCTGATTCGCACCAATTGTTTTATGATGGACAGAACCGGATATCAAAAGATACCAGCCTTAGCGGATCAGGTTTTGTAACATATTATACATATCCTAATAACAATATCGCGTCGACTATTTTATGGGACGGCACACCCGGTCCCAGCAACAATCAAATAGATACCTTGTTCTCCACAAATGGCAATATCACTGCTGAACATCAGTACTATCCTAATGACGAAGGCACCGCAGATTCTTTGGAAGGGAATATTACCTACAGGTTTTCATCCTATGCTAATCCTGCATATTACACCGCCCTGGCAAAAACCATTGGCCCTTTATTACATATTTTACAAGTCGAAGTTTACGGCACCACCTTTGATCCCATTTCAAAAAATTTGTTTAATAGTGTGTCTGAATTTGGGTTTACCGAAAATGCCACTATATCGACAGACACTAGAGGAAGGGTTTCAAAATTGACTGATATCAGTGGTGATAAAATCGTTTTTTCTTATTATTAGGATAGATTAAAAACTAAATCAATAAAAAAATGCGTCTTGGATTCAAGACGCATTTTTTTATTGAAGTTGAATATATTGTTCGATACAAATCGATTGATCACATAACAAGGACTATGCGAAACCAATTACTATAAAAGATTGAAAAACAACGCTTAGTCTACACGCGCTGGTACCTTTGGCAAAGTGATGCGGTTGAATTCCGATCCGCTGAAGATTTTTGCCAAGTTATTGTTCTTTGATTGTTTCCATTCGTTGATATTGGCTTCTGAAACAATGCGCCAAAAGTTTTTTGACTTAAGGTCTTCATAATCAGGCGATTGAACGAAGATCCCGATTATCGTATTCCTCTTTTTAAACTCTATTTTTACTGGATTTTTGGCAAGATGTCCGCCTTCTACAAATTTAGCGATCAAGTCGTTAAGCATAGTGATAATTTTTGCAAAGGTATGTTTTATACGCTGTATTTGCCAATCTATTTGGTTTAGCCCAAAAACCCTTACCTTTGCAAATTAATAATAACAATACAATTTAAAAATGAACACAAAAACACAAGGCACCGTTAAGTTTTTCAATTCTGAAAAAGGATTCGGTTTTATTAAGCACGATGATTCTAACAAAGAAACTTTTGTACATGTCAGCGGACTAGTTAATGACATCAAAGAAGGCGATCACGTGGAATTTGACCTTCAAGAAGGCAAAAAAGGTTTGAATGCCGTTAACGTTAAACTGATCTCCTAAACCGGGTTATTTAATAAAAGGTATTGGCCGCTATGTAAATAGCGGCCTTTTTTTATGTCTTGAATGAATAAACAGGTAAATCAACCAACTACCTAGAATAATTCGGGGCTTCTTTTGTGATTGCCACATCATGCGCATGGCTTTCTTTCATGCCAGCATTGGTGATTTTTACAAATGTTGCGTTTTGCAATGCCTTTATATTTTCGGCACCACAATAACCCATGCCAGCTCTTAAGCCGCCAGCAAATTGGTGGACCACTTCGCGCAAATAACCTTTAAAGGCTACACGGCCTTCGATGCCTTCTGGCACGAATTTTTTTATGTCGTCTTCCACATCTTGAAAATATCGGTCGCTGCTGCCTTGCGCCATCGCGCCCAATGAACCCATGCCGCGGTATTGTTTGAATTTGCGGCCTTCGTATATAATCGTTTCGCCAGGGCTTTCTTCAGTACCCGCAAACATATTACCCATCATCACACAATCGGCGCCAGCGGCCAATGCCTTAACCATATCGCCCGTGTAACGGATACCACCATCGCTGATGATACCCACGTTCCTGTTTTTCAATGCAGCCGCAGCTTCCATCACTGCGGTTACCTGAGGAACACCTGTGCCTGCAACAATACGCGTAGTGCAAATAGAACCTGGTCCGATACCTACTTTCACGGCATCTGCACCTGCGTCAGCCAATGCCTTTGCACCTGCTGCCGTACCTACATTGCCAGCAATCACCTGCATTTTCTTATGGTTTTTCTTGATGGCTTTCAGCATGTCTATCACGCCTTTTGTATGGCCATGCGCACTGTCGAGGCAGATAACATCAACGCCTACACGCTGCAAAGCATCCACGCGTTGAAGTGTGTCTTTTGTTATGCCAACACCTGCACCCACCAATAAGCGGCCAAACGCATCCTTCACAGCATTGGGGTGGCTTTTCAATTTCAATATATCACTGAATGTAACAAGTCCTATCAATTTACCAGACCTATCCACGACTGGCAATTTTTCTATTTTATTTTTCTTGAAGATAAGTTCTGCCTTCTTTAAATCGGTGCCTTCGGGTGCAGTAATGAGATGGTCTTTTGTCATTACCGTACTTACTTTATTTTGCAAAGACGTTTCAAAACGTAAGTCCCGATTGGTCAATATGCCGACTAATTTATGCTGCGCATCCACAATGGGTATGCCACCGATCTTGTTTTCCTTCATCAACCGCAAAGCCTCCCCGATAGTGGCATCCGGGCTAAGCGTTACCGGATCGAGTATCAACCCGCTTTCGCTGCGTTTTACTTTGCGCACCTGCTCAGCTTGTTTTTCGATGCTCATGTTTTTGTGCAGTATACCAAGGCCGCCTTCACGTGCAAGGGCAATTGCCAATTGTGCTTCGGTAACAGTGTCCATTGCTGCGCTGAGCATCGGGACATTCAACGTGATTGTTTTGGTAAGTTGTGTTTGGATTTGCACGTCGCGTGGCAATACCTGACTGTACGATGGCACCAAAAGGACATCATCGAATGTTAAGCCTTCGCCGAAAAATTTTGCTGATTTACGTTGCGCAGAAGAGTTGTTTATTGTAGCCATGTGCAAAGGTAAAGGAAAAAATAAAAAACCAAAAAACACAATGTAGGCTAGGCCATTTTGTAAATCTTACCGGGCAACGAGACTACAACGCTTTGCATTTCCAGCGTCAACAAGGCAGAAGCAACGGCACTGCTGCTTAACCCCGATTTAAAATACAATTCGTCGATATGGATATTTTCTTGTTGTTGCAAGATGCCGACAACCGTTTTTTCATCAGCAGTCAATTCAATGAATAATTGCCGTTGTTTTTTAGGAGATGTTTTTTTCTGTTCTTTCCAACCCATGTTTTCCAATAAATCATCGGCGCAGGTAATCAATGCAGCTTTGTTGTTTTTTATCAACTCATTACAGCCTTCGCTTTTGGTATCGCCCGGCCTGCCGGGAATGGCATACACATCTTTATTGTAACCGTTGCCCAACTCGGCAGTAATAAGCGATCCGCCTTTTTTGGTTGTCTCTATCACTACGATTGCATCGCTCATGCCAGCTACTATCCTATTGCGTTTAGGGAAATTCTGTTTGTCAGGATTCGTGGAACTGATGAATTCTGTGAGCAACCCCCTTGCGTTGCCATTTGCTTGGCAAGGGTTTTATTTTGTGCAGGATAAATTTTATCCATCCCATGTGCCAGCACACCTACTGTCTGTAAATTATTTTTCAATGCAGCTTTGTGCGCAATCGTATCGATGCCGAATGCAAGACCGCTAACGATTAGGATATCCTGTGCATTCAATTCCTGGATCAGTTTTTCGCAAACATTCTTGCCGTGATCGGAATTGTTCCTGGTACCAACAACAGCAATTATTTTAGAAGCATTAATGTCTGCATTCCCCCGATAGTAAAGCATCGCAGGAGCATCGTAACAATTCAACAGCCGTTTGGGATAAGCAGCATCGGTTATAAATAGCGGCGTTATCTTATATTTTTCAATGAACGTGATTTCATTTTCCGCTCCTGAAAAATCTTCAAAACCCTTGATGCTTTTTGCTCGTACGATGCCGATGCCTTCTATATTTTCGAGGTCTTTTTTCTTTGCTTTAAAAACGGATTCCGCACTGCCATACAGGTTGACCAATGCTTTTGCATGCACATCGCCAATGTTGGGCACCAACGTGAGGGCTATTTGATAAAGTAAGTCGTTGTTCATAGAAGTACGGACGCAATGATAAAGAAAAAATCAATTGCTTATCACAGAAAGTTCTGTCCTTCTGTTCAATGCTTTACCTTCGTCGGTTGCATTGGCGGCAATCGGTTTGGTGGCACCGAAACCTTTGTATTGCAACCTATCTTTTGCGATTTGGCGGCTTGCCAATAAATAATGCACCACGGCCAAAGCCCTGTCGGTAGAGAGTTTCAGGTTATCATCGTCTTTGCCCACATTATCTGTGTAGCCGCTTATTTGTATAACTAATTTAGGATTGTCATTCATCAACTCGATTACCTTATCCAACTCGATCATGGACTCCGGTTTCAGTTCAGCCTTTTTTGTATCGAAGAAAATATTTTTCAAAACAACTTGTGCGCCGGGTTCTATTGGCTGCAACGGGATATCGGCAGTAAAAACAGAATCGTTGTTGCTGATGCTGAGGTTATAGTTTTCAGAATAAAACAAGTAACCCTTGCGGTTTACATTGAATGCATAATCTTCTCCTTCGGGCAATGTAGCAAGGTAATTGCCATTTTCGTCCGTTTTCAATTTGTTCAATAATATTCGTGTACGCGTCTCCGTTAGTTCAACCGAAGATGGCAATCCTTCCTTTGTTTTTGCATCATATACTTTTCCTTTTACCCACAATGTTTTGGGTGGACGTAGATATTCCGGCAATTGAAAACTATAGATATCAAGAGCACCTTTGCTATCGCTCCTGTCGCTTGCATAGTACGCTGTTTCGCCATCGGCTGCTACGATCAACGAGCCTTCGTCGTCGATGGTATTGATGGGGTAACCTAAGTTTTCAGGCTCGCTCCACGTACTGTCGTCTATTTTTTTTGAGTAGAACAAATCTGTTTTCCCGTAGCCCGGATGCCCGTCACTATTGAAAAAAAGCGTTTGATTATCGGCGTACATGAACGAACAACTTTCATCGCCAGCTGTGTTTATTGTTGGGCCAAGGTTTTCGGGCTGCGTCCAGTCGCCGTTCTCCAAATGATGCGTTACCCAAATATCTTTCCCACCATAACCGCCGAGCCGGTTGCTGGAAAAATACAGATCGCGTTTGTCTGGTGAGAGCGATGGCGACGATTCCCAAAATTCAGAGTTCACGATATTACCCAAATTCTCTGCCTGGCTCCATCCGTTTTTTGTTTTGTAAGAAATATAAAGATCGCAGCTGCCATGGCCTTCGGGATAATTACAACCGGTAAAGACAATCCACTGGCCATCTTGCGAAATATTCTGCGCACCTTCGTTGAACGTAGTGTTTATCATCCCGCCAAGTGGTTTTGCCAAACTCCACATGCCATTGATAAGGTTGCTTTCGTAAAAATCTTCATCGTCTTTCACACGCCTTGTAAAAACCAATTTGCTTCCATCAATGGTAATAGACGGATAGTATTCCGGATTGACGGAGTTAACGCTATCTCCCAAATTCTTTGGAGAAAAAACATAGTCATTAGAAGCGTGTTTTTTCGCATAATCCAATGCAAATTGATAAGTGCCTTTGCGGAAATTACCAGCAGCGATGCTTTGCGCATTCAGCTTATCGATGTTTAAAAATTTATTGATTGCGTCCAATGCTTTTTGGAATTTCCCATTCCCCGCTAACGAAATAGAGTATGGCAAAAAATAAGTCAGGGTATATACAGAGTCAAGCTGATAGGCCTTTTCGTAATCAGCAATGGAAGCAGGATAATTTTTCAACGCTGAATGGATGCCAGCGCGCGTTAGATAGGCATCTACGAATTTAGGGTCGATTATAAGCGCCTGGTCGATTGCTGAAAATGCGGCATCGAACTTATCACTCTCTGCATCGTTCAATGCCTGCGCATAGATATCGCCAGCTTTTTCATTTACTTTCATCGGGTCGTACCACTGCGCATTGGCGAAAACGAAAAAATGAAAAATGAAAAAATGAAGGAATATTATTTTCTTGAAAATATTTTTTTTCATCCGGCAAAAAATTTCGAACAACAATAAATTTCCATTAGAAACATAACGCTGGACTAAGATACATGAATGTACTTATGTATCTGCAGCGACAATTCCCATTTTGGATAGGCCTTAACATAATCGATGATCAATGGCGTGACGATGGATGCCTTGTCCCACTCCGGCTGCAGATACAACTTGCAGGTTGGTGAAACAAGCGCTGCATATTTTTCCGCCCACTCAAAATCAGATTTATTGAAGATGACCACTTTCAACTCATTCGCAAATGGTAATATTTCTGGCAATGGCTCTTTAAATTTTTTAGGCGAAAGACAGACCCAATCCCATTTTCCGCTGAATGAAGAAGAACCGGAAGTTTCAATATTTGTTTCGAAACCTTTTGCTTGCAATGCTTCCGTCAATCCATTTAAATCATGCATCAATGGTTCGCCGCCCGTAATAACCACAAGTTTTGCAGGAGTCTTTTCAATATTCAATATCAAATCCTCAATATTAAATAAGGGGTGTTTCGTTGCATCCCAACTGTCTTTCACATCACACCAAACACAGCCTACATCACAACCGCCGAGGCGGATGAAATAGGCGGCCTTGCCTTGATGGAAACCTTCGCCCTGGATGGTGTAGAAATGCTCCATCACAGGAAGCAATTGCTGATTATTGATATTGGATTTTTTATTTTGCAATGGGGAATATTAAATATTCAATCTAAAATATTAAATGGAAAAGCACGTCAGGATTCTTATTTTGAGATAGCCGCATTATAGGTATTCATCAACAACGCTGCAATCGTCATCAAGCCAACACCACCAGGCACAGGGGTAATGTAACTGCATTTTGGCGCTACATTTTCAAAATCGACATCGCCCTTGATCGTAAAGCCTGATTTTTTTGTAGCATCCGGAACTCGCGTTATGCCGACATCAACTACAACAGCGTTTTCTTTTATCATATCTGCTTTTAAAAATCCTGGCTTGCCCAATGCTGCAACGATTATATCTGCCTGCAAACAAATTTCTTTCAAGTTGTGGGTATGGCTGTGGCAAAGGGTTACGGTGCAATTGCCAGGATCTGTATTGCGGCTCAATAAAATGCTGATGGGCCGCCCAACGATGTTGCTCCTGCCAATCACTACGGCGTGTTTTCCTTTTGTGGGGATCTTGTAATGTTCCAGCATCAGCATTATGCCGTATGGTGTTGCGGGGATGAATGTCGGCAAGCCTTGCACCATTTTGCCAACGCTCATCGGATGGAAACCATCCACGTCTTTATCAGGACGGATAAGGTTGATTATTTTTTCTTCGCTTATTTGTTTGGGTAATGGAAGCTGGACCAAAATGCCATCGACATCGGCATCGGCATTCAATTTTTCGATTGCTGCGATCAATTCGTTTTCGGGAACAGTTTCATCAAGCCGCACTAATGTGCTTTTCATGCCTACTTCTTCGCAGCTTTTTACTTTGCTGGCAACATATGTTTCGCTTGCGCCATTGTTACCAATGAGCACGGCAGCGAGATGCGGCGTTTTTTTGCCCAATAGCTTAGCTGCAGCCAGCTTTATTTTTATCGTTTCTTTTACTGATGCCGAGACCAGTTTCCCATCTAAAAGTTGCATGCGCAAATTTACTACGATTGCACGATTGTAATTCCATTTTATCTTTTATCTTTATCTCAACCCTAAATAATCCGCCCTTGAAAAAGAATCCCATTTATTCAATCGCGCTTGCTATTGTACCAACTGTTGTCGCTTTTCCGCAAACATTGCGGCAGCCGCTTTCAGCAGTTTACCTCAATCTTAGCGCATACAGCACCCAACATTCCGATGTATTTTCTTTCGTAAACAACCAGGCCGCATTGGCTCAAACAAAAAATGCGCACATAGGGTTTTATAGCGAGGACCGGTTTTTATTGCAACAGACAACTATATACACAACCGCCCTTGCATTGCCTACGGACAAAGGGGATTTTGGCATTGATATCCGCTACGCGGGATTTAAAAATTTCAACGAAGACCAGATTGGGCTTGCATATGCGCGAAACCTTGGAAAGAAAATAGACGTTGGCGCACAGTTCAATTATTATAGCTGCCGGATCCCATCGTATAACAGCGCAAGCGCCGTTTCTATTGAACTTGGTGCGATTGCACATTTAACGGATCAGCTGAATCTCGGCATGCATGTTTATAATCCGGTGGGTGGAAATTTTTATGGGACAGATGAAAAACTCCCTTCCATTTTTACGGTTGGTATGGGTTACGACGCTTCGGAAGTTTTTTATGTAAGCACCGAGATCGTTAAAGAAGAAGATTTCCCTGCAAGCATAAACGCCGGCGTTCAATACCGTTTTCAAAAACGATTTTTTGCAAGAGCGGGCATCGCATCGGCTACATCTTCCAACTACGTGGGCTTTGGCGTGGCGTGGAATAGTTTTCGGATGGATATCTCTGTTAGTTGGCACCCTCAGCTTGGCTTATCTCCTGGCTTATTGTTCATCATGGATATGGATAAGAAAGCAAAATGAGACGATTGTTTTTCATATCGATATCCGCTTTTTTGAGCACAACCGCACTTGCACAATTGCCAGACATACCTGTGGAAACCCGCGAACAGCTTGAAGCTGCTACGGAGAACAATGCGGACAACCAACCGACCGACGATTCTTATTTACAGCAATTGCAGCAGTTCATCAAAAACCCAATCGACCTGAATACGGCTGACGAAAATGATTTAGAACAATTGCAGCTCCTTACGCCGATACAAATCGAAAGCATCATTTCATACCGGAATTTGTTGGGCAATTTTATCGACATCTACGAATTGCAAGCTGTCCCAGCTTTGAATATCGAACTAATAGGAGAACTGCGCATATTCGTTACCGTTAGTCAAGATGGGAATATCATAACATCAATCAGGAAACGGCTGAAAGGCGGCAACCACAGTGCGTTAGCGCGAACATCGCAAGTATTGGAAAAATCCAAAGGCTATCTTTTGAATGCAAGTACAGCAACCAATTTCTATCCCGGCTCACCACAAAATATGTTCATCCGATATAAATATTCCTACAAAAATTTACTGCAATATGGCATCGTTGGCGAGAAAGATGCGGGCGAGCAATTTTTTAGAAGTGCACAAAAACAAGGCTTCGATTTTTATTCGGCGCATTTTTTTGCGCGGAACATCGGTATCGTAAAAGCCTTGGCTATCGGCGATTTCACGGCAAACTTCGGACAAGGTTTGACGCAATGGCAAAACCTTGCTTTTAAAAAAGGTGTAGACGTGATCAATATAAAAAGACAATCGCCGATACTGGCTCCATATAATTCACCCGGCGAAATATTTTTCAACCGTGGCATCGGCATTACCATCGAAACAAAATACTTGCAAACAACAGCATTTGTTTCTTACCGAAAATTAGATGGCAACTTCAATGCTGCGGATTCATTGAACGATGCTGGTTTTGTTTCCTCGCTTGAAACATCGGGCTATCACCGCACCCAGAGCGAGGTTGCCGACAAAGGCTTGTTGCATCAATTAAGTTTCGGCGGCAATATTTCTTACAATAAAAACAACTTCCACATTGGAGTGAACGGCGTTCAATACCATTTCAATTTGCCCATCAACAAAGCCGATGAACCGTACAACCTTTTTGCCTTGAACGGAAAAAATTTCGGCAACTACAGCATCGACTATAGTTACACAATCAACAACGCACATTTTTTTGGCGAAGCCGCAACCACCAACAATTTTGACAAAGCATTCATCAGCGGTTTGTTGCTTAGCACTGATGCTACAATCGATATGAGTTTTTTGTACAGGAATATTTCCAAAAGCTATCAAACGCTGTACGGCAATGCATTTACGGAAAACACCTATCCAACCAATGAACAAGGTTTTTATACGGGCATCAGCATCCATCCCAACAGCATTTGGCGTATCGATGCGTATGCCGATTTCTTCAAATTTCCATGGCTGAAATATTTGGTGGATGCGCCCTCATCAGGTACTGATTATTTTTTGCAGGCAACTTATTCACCCAACAAACAATTGCAAATCTATACACGCTATGAGGTAGAAAGCAAGGCCGCTGATTTCAATCCTGATCAACTTACCTTATCTCCTGTTGTACAAAAACCAATACAAAACTGGCGCGCAGAAACAAGCTTCAAACTTAATCCTGTCCTCACTTTTAGGAACAGGGTCGAACTTTTATGGTACGATAAAAACGGGCCTGCGCCGGAGAATGGTTTCCTGGCTAATGTCGACTTCATTTATAAACCATCACGAAAAAAATATTCAGGGAACATGCGGCTGCAATACTTCGAAACGGATAGTTACAACAGCCGCGTGTACGCTTTTGAAGATGATGTTTTGTACAGTTATTCGATTCCCGTTTTTTTCAATAAAGGCACGCGGTATTATTTCAACCTTGCTTATCGTCCAACCAAAAATTTAGTATTGATGGCGCGATGGTCCCAAACGATTTATAACAATCAAAATACCATCGGCACCGGATTGGATGAAATAAACGGCAACAAAAAAACAGAAATAGAATTGCAGGCGATGTATCAATTTTAATACGCTTTGTTTTTTTACCTTCGTGCTTCAATACTAATTATGGCAAACGAACCACAACAACCCAATCAAATAAATATCGAAATTTCAGAAGAAGTATCTGAAGGCCAATATGCCAACCTTGCTATCATCACGCATAGCCATGCAGAGTTCATCGTGGATTTCGTGAACGTGATGCCGGGCACACCAAAAAGCAAAGTGAAAAGCCGTATCATCTTAACACCTTTCCATGCCAAGCGTTTCATGAAAGCGATGATAGATAATGTAAAGAAATTCGAAGCGGCCAACGGCACTATCCAAGACATGGAATCGCTGGAAATCCCATTCACATTTGGCGGTCCGACAGCACAAGCGTAGCAAGTTTTGAGTGATAAGTAGGCGCACTTTCTAACTTACTACCTAAAACTTAGCACTTACAACCTTAAAGCATCCCACTATCTGAAAAGCTGTAGTACCCTTCTTCGCTAACGATTATGTGATCAACTAGTTTTATGTCAAAATATTTTGCCGCTTCTTTTATCTTTTGCGTAAGTATTTCGTCGGCCCTACTCGGCCGCAAATTCCCTGAAGGATGGTTGTGGCACAATACGATCGAAGTCGCATCTTCATCCAGTGCTTTTTTTAGTATGATGCGTGGATCGGCCACTGTGCCGGTGATACCGCCGCGGCTGATGATTTCGAAATGATTGACTTTGTTTGCCTGGTTCAGGAACAAAACCGCAAACACTTCGTAATTGAAATCTTTGATGAGGGCCCTCAAATATTGCGCAATATCCTTACTGGTACGTACCGTGCTTTTTTCCAATGCCAACGAGGCCTGGCGCCGCCTGCCCAACTCCAGCGCGGCACAAATGACGATTGCTTTTGCGGGACCGATGCCTTTTACCTGTTGCAAATCCTTCAGACTAAGTTTGCCCAATTCATTCAGGTTATCCCCTCCGAGTTTCAAGATTTGTTTTGCGAGATCGAGCGCAGAGCTTTCTTTGCTACCGTTGTTTATCAAGATGGCCAAGAGTTCCGAATTGCTGAGAGAAGTAGCTCCATTGGCAAATAATCTTTCGCGCGGCCTGTCGTCGATTGCCCAATTTTTGATAGGCGTGGATGAGTTGTTGAAATTTTCCATGGGTAGGTAATAGATTAAATGATAATTTCGCAGCACTTTATTGCTGATAAATTACCAACCAAATATAAGATGGAAACAAACGCAAAGATATTTTCCGGCACTGGATCGAGGTACCTCGCTGAAAAAATAGCCGAAAAATTTGGAGAGCCTTTGGGCAAGGTGAACATACGACGTTTTAGCGATGGAGAAATCGGCGTAGAGTTCGAAGAAAGTATCCGCGGACAGTTTGTTTTTTTGGTGCAGAGCACGTTTGCACCCACCGACAACCTGATGGAGTTGTTGTTGATGATCGATGCTGCGAAACGCGCATCAGCCTATAAAGTAATTGCGGTGATACCCTATTATGGATATGCACGGCAAGACCGGAAAGACAAACCACGGGTTGCGATAGGATCCAAACTCGTAGCCAATATGCTGACTGCAGCAGGGGCCGATAGAGTGATAACGATGGATCTTCATGCACCGCAGATACAAGGTTATTTTGATATACCAGTAGATCACTTAGATTCTTCTGCCATCTTTATCCCATATATACAAAGCCTCAATTTGTCTGCATTGACATTTGCAGCACCGGATGTAGGAAGCGCCAACCGCATACGCGAAGTAGCTAGTTATTTTGAAGTGGATATGGTGATTTGCGACAAGCACCGCAAACGAGCAAACGAAATTGCAAGCATGGTTGTGATTGGAGATGTAACGGATCGCGACATCGTTTTATTAGACGATATATGCGATACTGGCGGCACGCTTGCGAAAAGCGCAGGGTTATTGAAAGAAAAAGGCGCAAGGAGCGTTACCGCTTTTTGCACACATCCTGTGTTGAGCGGCAATGCCTACAATAATATCGACAGCAGCGTGCTGGAAGAATTGGTTGTTTGCGATACCATCCCCATCAAATCGGGAAGCAGCAAAATAAAAGTCGCTTCCACTGCTGAATTGTTTGCCGTTGCTATCCGCAATGCCTACGAAAACAAAAGCATCAATAGCTTGTTCTTGAGGAGCAAACAAAGCAATAAGTAAGATGGCTCCGAAAGGAAGGAATTAGCGCTCAGATAAGCTTCATACCCCATATCTTCAGGGATTTCAGCTTGTATGGGGCATAGAAATTAACCGCTAAAAACTCAAAACTTATCCCTACCTTTGCGCCTCATTTAAAAAAAATTAAATACAAGAAAATGAAGACAATTACGATCGAAGGACAACTCAGGACCGAATTTGGCAAAGCAGCCACCCGCCAGCTTCGCTCTGAGGAAAAAGTGCCAGGCGTGATTTACGGAGGTGCAAAGGAAATCAATTTTTCCGCTCCAGCTACGGCTTTTAAGCCTATCGTTTATACGCCTGAATTTATGGTTGCCGATGTTAAAGTAGACGGCAAAACGTACAAATGCGTGCTGAAAGACCTGCAATTCAACAAGGTAACTGACCAATTGATCCACCTCGACTTTTTGGAGTTGGTGGAGAACAAAAAGGTAACTGTTACATTGCCGATAAAATTCACTGGGTCACCAGCGGGTGTAAAAGCAGGCGGTAAATTGGTTACCAAAATAAAAGCGTTGAACGTAAAATTACTGCCTAAGGATCTGCGTGAAAACATCGAACTGGACATTACCAACCTTGCTTTGAACGAAAACGTTCGTGTGCAGGACGTGAAGGCAGTAAACATGGAAATCATGAACTCCCCGCGTATCCCTATTGCATCTGTAACGATGACACGTCAATTGAAACAAGAAGAAGCTACTGCTGCTGCGCCTAAAGCTGCTGCCGCTGCGCCTGCTGCTGCAAAAGCTGCAGCGCCCGCTGCTGCCGCTGCGAAAGCACCTGCTGCAAAAAAATAAATCCAATCAGGATTAAAATAAAGTAGAAAGGCAAGTTGCGATGGCAGCTTGCCTTTCTATTTTTTACGCAATCATTGATAATTATGCGTTACCAATTGCGGATATCGGTTATCAATTATCAATTTGCCTACCTTTGCGCACTTAAATTATTATTATGGGATTTGACAGGAATACGGTGATTGGCTTTGTGTTGATCGGGATGCTGATGATCGGCATGTTTTATTTTAATGAAAAAGGCGCACGGGCCCTCGAAATGGAGAAGCAACGGATTGCTGATTCGATCGCAGCAACGATGCCAAAAATGGATAGCGCTCAGGCAAGATTGGATTCGGCAAGATATGAAGAAGCCCGAAAAGCACATACTGGTGCTGCTTTTGGCCAGCAAGCTATTGGAGCGGAACAATTGACAGTTGTTGAAAACGAAGTATTGAAAGTGGTGTTCACCAACAAAGGTGGACAACCAAAGATCGTCGAGTTGAAAAAATACAAAACGTTTGATGGCAAACCTGTCATTTTACAAAATGACACTTTTGGGAAGATATCTTACAAGATAAATTCCGGCGGCAACCAAACGGCTGAAACATCCGACCTTACCTTCGATGCCTCGCCGATAACGACAAATGCAGACAAGAGCCAAACCATCAGCTTCAGCATAAAAGACAGCACAGGCAAGGAGATTACGCATCAATATACTATGCGTCCGAACAATTATATGATTGATTTTTCCATTCTCCTGAATGGAGCAAATCAATTGGTATCACAAAACACGATCGACCTAATGTGGCAAACGCAAGCGCAACAAATTGAAAAAGACTTTACCTATGAGAAACAGCAAACGCACATTTGCTATGTGAACGAAGGCAATTTCAATTTCGAGAACTTAGGCAACACGGGTAGCGAAAAAAAGTTTGAAACACCAGTTGATTGGTTGGCTGTTAAACAACAATTCTTTATCACCTCCATCATCGATAAAAACAAATTCAATACTGCTGATATACAATGGGAGCCAATACCAGATACTTCCTACCGTATGATTGCACAAACGCACGCCAATTGCAGCATCACCGTTCCTGCAAATGGACAAGTGCCGTTGCAACTTTATTACGGTCCGAGCGATTACAATGTGCTTAAAGGTTACGGCAACCAGATGCAGGATATCGTTCCGTTTGGCAGTGGCATTTTTGCTTTTGTAAAATATATCAATAGGTACATATTGTTACCCGTTTTCGATGTTATAAGGAACAACGTGGCAAGCATGGGCATTGTTATTTTGTTGCTCACGCTTTTCATCCGTTTACTTACCTCACCGATCTTATACAAAAGCTATGTGAGCGCGGCAAAGATGAAAGCGTTGAAACCAGAGGTGGATAAATTGAAAGAAAAACACGGCGACGATAAGCAAGCCTTCAGCATGGACCAGATGAAGCTTTGGAAGAGCGCAGGAGTAAGCCCTTTAGGTGGCTGTTTGCCTGCAGTGCTGCAGGTGCCGATATTCATGTCGTTGTATTATTTCTTCCAGTCGAATATCGCATTGCGCGGTCAAAGCTTTTTATGGTCAAAAGATTTGGCTTCGTATGACTCGATTGCCCACTTGCCATTCAACATACCTTTTTATGGCGATCATATAAGCTTGTTCACGCTATCCGCCGTCGTAACAAGCTTGCTCATTTCGGTTTATAGCATGAGCAATATGCAAGACAATTCGAACCCTGCTATGAAATACATGCCGTACATCTTTCCGGTATTGCTGTTAGGCGTGTTCAACAGGCTGCCATCGGCACTTACATGGTACTATACTATTTCAAACAGTATCACGCTGATATTGCAAATCGTTATCCAGAAATATATCATCGATCATACCAAAATACTTGCGCAAATAGAGGAAAACCGCAAAAAACCCGTTAAGCAAAGCAAGCTGCAAGAACGCATGGCAGCAATGCAGGAAAGCAACAAAAAGATACAAGAACTAAAAAATAAGACCCAACAAAAGAAGTAGATTCGATAATACTTGGATCAAAAATGCCTGCACGCTATTCAATGGTTGCAGGCATTTTTCATTAAGCAGCTACTGAACGATTCACCAATTGCTTACCTTTAGTAAAACAAGTTCACATGAAAAGCAGCCGAACAATATGTTTGATGACATCAATTTTGATAAGCTCATTTTCTTATGCCCAAAAAACCGTTTCCGAAGGAACGATTGCCTACACTATCACGATAAAAGATATAGATAAAAATACGGAAGGGAAAAATGACCTGACCGCTAGTTCTATCATTTATTTAAAGGGCAACCTGAGCCGGACAGATATGATCAGCCCGCTGGGTAGCGAGACAACTATACATGGATTCGTGAATGGAAACTCGGTTGTTTTGAAACAATACAGCGGACAAAAACTAATGATAACGCTCAGCAAAGAAAATTGGCAATCAAAATACAAGAAATACGCGGGAACGACGTTCCAGCCAACAGCAGAAACAAAAGTAATTGCCACCTACAACTGTAAAAAGGCAATCGCAAAATTAAAAGATGGTTCTATGTTTATCGTTTATTACACAGCGGACATCAACACAATGGACAAAAACTATGACCCCATTTTTGAAGGCCTACCTGGTCTGCCCGTGCAATATGAATTTACTGCTGGGAAACACACTTTTATATATGTGCTGTCAAAAATCGACTTGGATCCTGTTCCCGCTTCTAAATTCGATATCCCAAAATCAGGCTATCGGATCATGACATACGATGAAGCAAGAGAACATTCGGAAACCAATTAAAGAATCCCCTTTAGGCTTTTTGTCGCTACCATCAACCAAAAGAAAAAGCCCTCTAAACCGAGGGCTTCTGATCAACTACTTTTTTATCTTTTATGGATGGATGATAAACTTTACACCAGTATAGCCTTGCTGTACGTCAGGAACTGCAATCCGGTGTTTATAAGGCAAGACGTAAACGGTGTTGCCCTTTTGATAGGTAATCATCGAATTGTTCATGATCGAGCTCCCTATCGTTTCTTGCGACGTAAGCAAGCTTCCTTTATAAGTAAGCCCGGATTTTAGGTTAAAGGGCATATAGCTTGTCAGCGAAGAAGGTACGTTTATGTTCAGCGTTACTCTCTTCCCTTTTTTACCAACTCCCCTATCTGCCAAAGCAAGCGTAACAGTACCAGAAAGTACTACCATTACAAGCAATGTTTTTAAGACCCTTTTCATCGAGAAAGTATTATGTTACAAAAATAATGAATTCTTAAATAGCATTTACAAACCCTATGCCATTTATTTTGACATTTATTTAACGGAAAGGTTTAATTTCAACTATAGGTTTGTTTTTTTCTGCTAAATAGTTTATTTTACATCAACTTATTATCCGATGAGCAAACATCCATACCGCCAAGGCCGAGAAGAACTAAAAGAGTTATTGCAACAGTACGAAAACTTGCTAGCCGAACAGGCCCACGATTTTATCGATGAAGATTCCTTCGAACTGATTATCGATTATTTTGACGAAAAAGACGAACTGGATAAAGCTGCCGAGGCTGCCGATCATGCCGTCGCGCAATTCCCTTACTCTTCTTCTTTGTTATTGAAAAAAGCCGACCTCCTCATCGCAAACAAACAATACAAGGAAGCGCTCGACTGCCTGGACAAAGCAGAAGTAATGGATGGTGGCGATATAACCGTGTATATTTTGCGCACGGATGCCTACCTCGCACTGGACCAACAGGTAAAAGCCGCCGCTGTGCTGGAAGAAGCATTGAACCATTTCGAGGGCGAAGAAAAAATAGAATTGTTGTTTGAACTGGCAGACGTATATGATGACTATGAAGATTTCGAAAAAGTGTTCGACTGCCTTAAAATGATCTTGGAACAAGAACCGGATAATGAAGAAGCCTTGTATAAAATCTGCTTTTGGACAGATTTTACCGGCCGTAACGAAGAAGGAATCCGGTTGCACCAAAAGATAATCGATGAATTCCCATTCAACGAATTAGCCTGGTTCAACCTTGCGGCTGCCTACCAGGGGATAAAATTGTACGAAAAAGCAATCGATGCATACCAATACGCCGTTGCGATCGATGAGAAATTCGACCATGCCTGGCGCAACATGGGCGATGCCTACCTCCGCTTGCGCAAATACAAAGAAGCAATTGAAGCATTGCAAAAAGTACTGGAACTATCAAGGCCAGAAGACGTGATCTACGAAGCTATCGGCCATTGTTACGACAAGCTGCAGAATTATGCGCAGGCAAGGTTCCATTATCGCAAGGCGACGCACCTCAACCAAGACGATAGCCAGCTCCATTACAAGATTGCCTGCACGTACATGAACGAAGGTGTATGGGACAGCGCAATAAAGAACCTTGAAACAGCAATGCGCATGCATCAAAACCAAGCTGAATATAATTTGGCGATGGGACAATGCTACATTGAATTGGGCAAGACAGAGCAGGCCATACAATATTTTGCGAGTGCCGTAAAGTCGAGGCCAAAAAACATAAATGGTTGGCTGGAACTCTTAAAATGTTTGTACCGCGCCGATTGCTACGATGAAGCGCTTGAATATGCAGACCATGCCTTTGAGCAAACGAATGGCAAAAGCATTTTCATATTTTACAAATGCGCGTTTTTATTGGCAATGGGCAGGTCGAAAGAAGCCATGGTACAACTGGAACTGGGAATGGGCAAAAACCCCAAGCTAATAAAAAAATTGATAGAGTTGAATCCCTCCATCTTACAAAGCCAACCGGTGGTGGATATAATAGCAAGGTTCAAAAGGAACAGATCCATATAGCGACAATGAATTGGTTGGGAACAATCATAGACTAATCTCGCTCGATATAGAAACAAAAAAGCCCGGTCTTATCCGGGCTTTTTTAATAACTCTATTTTTGAAAATTATTTCTTCAAAACGGTAGCAATCGTTTTTCCGATATCAGCAGGGCTTGCCACCACGTGGATACCGCATTCTGCCATTATCTTCATCTTAGCCGCTGCAGTATCGTCTGCACCACCAACAATAGCACCAGCATGGCCCATACGGCGTCCTGGAGGCGCTGTCTGGCCTGCGATGAAACCAACCACAGGTTTTTTATTCCCGATAGATTTTATGTAGTTAGCCGCTTCTGCTTCCATGCCGCCGCCAATTTCGCCAATCATCACGATAGCATCCGTAGCATCGTCATTCATGAATAATTCAATTGCTTCTTTGGTTGTTGTGCCAATGATCGGGTCGCCGCCAATGCCAATCGCTGTTGAGATACCAAGGCCTGCTTTCGCAACCTGATCTGCGGCTTCGTACGTCAACGTTCCTGATTTGGAAACAATACCGATCCTTCCTTTTTTAAATATGAAACCAGGCATGATACCCACTTTGCATTCGTCTGCAGTAATAACACCCGGGCAATTCGGACCAATCAATCTTGTGCTTTTACCTTGTAAGTAATTTTTCACTTTCACCATATCCTGAACAGGGATGCCTTCGGTGATGCACACCACCAACGCAATGCCTGCATCGGCAGCTTCCATTATTGCATCGGCAGCAAAAGCTGGCGGTACAAAGATGATGCTCACGTTAGCGCCCGTAGATTTTACCGCATCGACAACTGTATTGAAGACAGGTTTATCCAAATGCTTGCTACCACCTTTGCCTGGCGTAACACCACCTACTAGATTGGTGCCGTACTCGATCATTTGCGTAGCATGGAAAGTACCTTCAGTGCCGGTAAAACCTTGCACGATTATTTTAGAACTTTTGTTGACTAAAACTGACATTGGTAGAAATTGTTTACGATTTTTTTAATGATGGATGCGCCGCAAAATTAAGGGTAAAGACCCGTAGAAATAAATAGGAAGGTAAATTAATTTAATAATGTCAATGAGTAAGCAAGGAAATGTGTATAGGAGCCAACTATCGGACTCGGACCGACGACCCTTTCATTACGAATGAAATGCTCTACCAGCTGAGCTAAGTTGGCTTGAGCCCACAAAGATAAAATGCTTTTTTGTGCAAACACCTTACAAGGAGCTTAACAATAGCCTCTCTGTTTCAATATGTCCAAACACAGCTCCAGTTGCTGTTGGATGGAAAGGTCGGTGTTGTCTATTACTATGGCATCGTCCGCTTTGCGCAACGGGCTTATTTCACGGTTGGAATCGATGTAGTCGCGCATTTCAAGATTGGCTTTCACATCTTCAAGGGAAACGTTCGGATCTTTTTCAAACAGCTCTTTGAATCGCCGCTCCACCCTGACGAGTATGTCAGCCGTCATAAAGAATTTAAGTTCTGCATGCGGAAAAACAGTAGTACCAATATCGCGGCCGTCCATCACGACCCCTTTTTTGTTGCCGAACTTTTGTTGCTGCGCCACCGCAAAATGCCTCACTTCTTTTAAAGCAGCAACATCGCTTACTTTTTCGGCTACCGCAAGCCCGCGGAGGAAGTGCTCTACGTTTTCGTCGTTCAGGAATATTTCTGACGACTGTGTTATTTCATTGAACTGAAAATGGATATTTATGTTTTTCAAGGCCGCTCCTACTTGCCGGGTATCCGTATAATGAACATGATGGCGGATAAAATACAAGGTGATGGCGCGGTACATGGCACCGCTGTCGATATACACATAGCCTAGCTTTTTGGCAAGCTGCTTTGCCAAGGTGCTTTTGCCGCAACTCGACCATCCGTCAATGGCTATGATGATTTTTTCCATTGGTGCAAAATTAGCTTTATCCTTTAAAACCAGTCAATGCAATTATATTATCGTAAGGTGAAGATATTTTAGATAAAAAGAAAGGCCATCCAAAATTTTGGATGGCCTTCTTGTATATTCCGGTTTGCTCTATGCCTGAGATTTTGCTTCTTTTTTCTTTCCTTCTTTGTCTTTGAAAGTAAAGACTATTTTTTCAGCCTCTTTGTCAAGACCAGCAATCAACATATCGCCTGCCTTTACATGCATGTTCAATATTTCTTCCGCCAGCGGATCTTCCAGGTATTTTTGAATTGCGCGGTGCAATGGCCTTGCGCCAAACTGCGAATCATATCCCTTATCTGCAATGAAATTCTTTGCATCTTCGGTCAATTCCATCGAGAACCCAAGGTTCACCAAACGCTTCATCACTCCTTTCATCAGGATGTCTATGATCTCAAAGATATTTTCCCTGTCGAGTGAATTGAATATCACCACATCATCGATCCTGTTCAGGAACTCTGGGCTGAACGTGCGTTTCAAAGCCTTTTCGATAACAGCTTTATTGTTCTCATCGCTGTTCAACTGCCTTGCTGCTGTTGCAAAACCAACGCCATCTCCAAAGTCTTTCAACTGGCGAACGCCAATGTTGGACGTCATTATGATAAGCGTGTTCTTGAAATCGATTTTCCTGCCAAGGCCATCTGTCAACTGGCCATCATCCAACACCTGCAACAAGATATTGTAAATATCGGGATGCGCTTTTTCGATTTCATCCAACAAAATAACGCTGTATGGTTTGCGCCTAACACGTTCTGTCAACTGGCCGCCTTCTTCGTAACCAACATAACCGGGAGGTGCGCCGATCAAACGGCTGACCGTGAATTTTTCCATGTATTCGCTCATGTCGATCCGGATCAACGCATCATCATTGTCGAACATATACCTTGCCAGCGAACGAGCCAATTCCGTTTTACCCACACCTGTTGGACCAAGGAAAATGAAGGTACCGATTGGTTTCTTTGGATCTTTCAACCCAACCCTGTTGCGTTGGATAGCTTTCACGACTTTTTGTATCGCTTCGTTTTGCCCAACCACAGCACCTTTCAGGTCTTCGGCCATGCGACGCAGTTTATCTGTCTCCGCTTGTACCATGCGTTTCACTGGTATGCCTGTCATCATGCTCACTACTTCAGCAATGTCTTCATCTTCGATGGGGAAACGTTTGTGTTTGCTTTCTTCTTCCCATTGATGTTTTGCTTTTTCCAATTCTTCCTGCAAGCGTTTTTCAGAATCGCGCAATGACGCAGCTTCTTCAAAACGTTGACTTTTCACCACTTTGTTTTTTTCGAGCTTGATGTCCTCTATCTTTTTTTCCAGTTCGATAACATCTTCCGGGACGTTGATGTTCTTTATGTGTTTCCTTGCACCAACTTCATCCATCACATCGATAGCTTTATCAGGCAAAAGCCTGTCCGTCATGTAACGTTCGCTCAATTTCACACAGGCATCGATTGCTTCTGCGCTGTACGTTACATTATGATAATCTTCGTACTTGCTCTTTATGTTTGTCAATATCTGTATCGTTTCTTCAACTGTTGGTTGATCCACGATCACCTTTTGGAAACGCCTGTCTAGTGCGCCGTCTTTTTCAATGTGCATCCTGTACTCATCCAATGTAGAGGCACCGATGCATTGCAGTTCGCCCCTTGCTAAAGCTGGTTTGAAAATATTGGAAGCATCCAATGAACCGCTTGCTCCACCTGCGCCCACGATAGTATGTATTTCATCGATGAACAAAATAACATCCCTGTTTTTTTCCAGTTCGTTCATGATCGCTTTCATCCTTTCTTCAAACTGGCCACGGTATTTAGTACCCGCTACTAATGCAGCCAAATCAAGCGATACAACCCTTTTATCAAACAATACCCTGCTCACTTTGCGTTGTACGATGCGCAATGCCAAACCTTCCACGATAGCGGTTTTACCCACACCTGGTTCACCAATCAAGATTGGGTTGTTCTTTTTACGACGGCTCAATATCTGCGATACGCGTTCGATTTCATTTTCGCGCCCAACGATGGGATCCAATGAATTTGTTTCGGCCAATCGGGTGATGTCACGGCCAAAATTATCGAGCACCGGTGTTTTTGTTTTTGGTTGATTCGGTGCACCACGTTGCGCTTTTTGCTGCTGTCCGCCATATTGTTTTTTCTCATCATCGAAATCGTCTTCGTTCTCATCAGAGAATTCCGCAGCAGGAGGAGTGCTTGTCACAAAGCCTAATTCATTTTTGAAAATGTCGTAATCCACGTCGAATTGATTTAAAATTTGAGTTGCAATATTTTCTTTGTTCTTTAAAATAGAAAGCATCAGATGTTCACTTTCCACGGTGGCGCTCTTGTTCGCCTTTGCTTCCAATACGGTGATGCGTATCACTTTTTCGGCTTGCTTGGTAAGCGGAAGTGAATTTATGTTTGCAATGTTTTTGCCCGTCTTGTCTTTCACCGCTACTTCGATTTCTTTGCGCAACTCATAAAGGTCAACGTTGAGCGACCTTAAGATACGGATAGCCGTATTTTCATTGTCGCGGATCAAACCCAAAACCAAATGCTCCGTGCCGATGAAATCATTTCCCAAACGCAAAGCTTCTTCGCGGCTGTAAGAAATTATCTCTTTTACTTGTGCTGAAAAGTTATTATCCATTTTGATTGAGTTTAGCTTTACAATAATACGATTATTTTGAAGATAGGCTTTGCTGCCTGTGCATATGTTAATATGTTAGGAATAGCCCAACAGGTTTTTCGCTTTCGGGCTGCGGCCTTAACTTCGCATACATGAATGTCAAAATAGATACCAAAGAAAAATTCACTGTTATAACGCCGGAAGAAATGAAACTCTCTGCTAATATGACAGAAGAATTAAAGGATTTATTGCTTCCATACCTGCAAAAAGACATACCACACATCGTATTCAATATGTCGTCGATCAGCAGTATCGACGAACAAGTTGCCCAAACGTTGCAAAGCCTTCAACAACAATTTAACGAAGCCAATTGCTCTTTTGTTGTATGTTGTCTACAAAATGCCGTGGAAAAATTATTGGATGAAAAAGAGATACTGGAAACATTGAATATAACCCCCACCGAAAGCGAAGCATGGGATATTGTGCAGATGGAAGAAATAGAACGGGAACTTTGGGATGAGGATTCAATTGATAATGGATAATTGACAATTAAAAGAAGCTTAACAATATAAATCATGTTTACAACTCGTGATTGATTGATGATGGACAATGCCTTTAATAAGGTTGAATTGAAACGAAAAAATTATCCATTGTCAATTATTCATTATCAATTGAAAAAATGTTTGCACTTACAATTTTAGGGAACAACTCGGCGATACCTGCGTTTGACCGCAATCCGACGGCGCAGCTATTGCAAACGCTCGACGACAGTTATTTGATCGACTGCGGCGAAGGCACGCAGATGCAGATGATAAAATACAAAGTGAAGCACAGCAAGATCAATCACATTTTTATCTCCCACTTGCATGGCGACCATTATTTTGGATTGATTGGATTGCTCTCTACCATGAGCCTTTTAGGTCGCACGAACGATTTGCATTTATATGCACCCGAACGATTGAAAGACATCATCAAGCTGCAATTGGATGTAGCGGATTCAACGCTTTGTTTCCCGCTCCATTTCCATGCAATAACAAACGAAGGGCTCATCTTAGACGACAAAAAAGTAACCGTAAGTTGCTTTGGGATGCAGCACCGTATTGAATGTTGGGGCTTTTTATTCAAAGAAAAAAAGAACCCGCGGAAAATAAACAGCGAACGGGCGAACGCGTACGAAATACCTGCCAGTTTCTACGACAATCTGCATAAAGGCGAAGATTACATCAATAAAAAAGGTACGATCATACCCAACAGCGAAGTGACGGATCCTGCTACTCCAGCAAGGAGTTATGCCTATTGCGCGGATACGATCTACGACGAAGCATTGGCCGATAAAATAAAAGGTGTTGGCCTTATGTACCATGAAACGACGTACTTGAAAATAGATCACGAAAAAGCAACAGCACGCTTTCATAGCACAACCGTGCAAGCTGCGGAAATCGCAAAAAAAGCGGGCGTGAAAAAATTATTGATTGGCCATTTTTCTTCGCGCTACGAAACGCTGGATCAATTCCATACCGAAGCCTCTTCTGTTTTTCCGGAAACCGAATTGGCATTAGAAGGGATTTGTTACAACTGTCCCTAACCTCCCAAAAAGCATACTTTAACTTTTCACAAAAAAAATAAACACATGAGCATCTCTGATAAATTATTTGGATTAAAAAATGAAAAAGCAGCCGCTAACGAAAAAGCAGGGCAGGATTTTTTAGAAGCCAACAAACAAAAGCCTGGCGTAGTGGCATTGCCAAGCGGCCTGCAATATGAAATACTTACAGAAGGCACTGGCGCAAAACCGCTGGCTACTAATAAAGTAACCTGCCATTACCACGGCACCTTGATAAACGGCACTATATTCGATAGTTCTGTGCAACGCGGACAACCTGCGACATTCCCGTTGAACATGGTAATAAAAGGCTGGACAGAAGGCTTGCAATTGATGCCACTCGGCAGCAAATGGCGTTTCTTCATCCCTGCAGACCTTGCTTATGGCGACAGGCATGTAAGCGCGCAGATAGGTCCCAACAGCACCTTGATTTTTGATGTAGAACTCCTGGGGATAAGCTAATCGCCAGCTCGATTATTATTGCTGTTTTAGTTTGCCTTTGAATACTTGCCTGAATTTTTCTAATTCTGGTTGTATCACAAATTTGCAATACGGCTGGTTGATGTTGAGGTTGTAATAATCCTGATGGTAATCTTCTGCTTTGTAGAAAACAGTGTAGGGCACTACCTGAGTAACAATCTTGGCCTTGTATGCTTTTGCTTCATTCAGCTTTTGTATATAATAAACCGCTTTCGCTTTTTGCATTGCGTTGTGGTAAAATATAGCAGAGCGGTATTGCGTCCCCACATCATTGCCTTGCCTATTCAGTTGCGTCGGATCATGCGCTGTAAAAAAAGCAGCCAGTAATTCATCGTAAGAAATCTTGGAACTATCATATATGATATTGCAAGCTTCGGCATGGCCGGTGGTGCCTGTGCAAACTTCTTCATAAGAAGGGTTGGCTACATGGCCGCCAGCAAATCCAGCTACAACGGTTTCCACTCCTATCAATTCCTGGAATTTTGCTTGTGTACACCAAAAGCAACCCGTTGCGAAAGTGGCCGTATCCAGTTTACTGGCGTGTAAATTTTTAGCGTGGACCTTGGATGTTTGCGCCAATACAGCATGGCTGCACAAGACAAGGATCAAATAGAAAATTATCTTTTTCATGATTTTAAATTAAGCATGGTCAATATCCGCTCGGCATATGCTTGTCGAAAAAAACACTTACCGCGAAACTCCATTTTTTGGCAATATGCTCTCTTGTATCATAAATCGCATCTACCGCTTTGTTAAATTTTTTTAAGACAGGATTGAATTTCTCTACCACTTTGTCGAATGCTTTCCCTTCTTTAGAAGTGTGCATGCCTCCAAAAGCTCTCCGTTGGTTTTCAAAATCCTGCTCCTGCGGAAAATAATCGGGTATCGTGTTGTCTTGCTTCTCAAATTCTGTCACATACAATTTTAAACCGTTCCGGCAGGTCTTTATGAGCGAGCTGTCATTTCTAAAAAATTCGCGTTCCTCGCGGCCAAAAAAATGTTTCTCCATTGAATCGAGGAGCACGATGCCATCTTGCGCATCTTGCAACAAAGAATCCTTGCGTTTTTCATAAT
>Ga0206892_1016_pt1 | contig 26347 bp, 24 predicted proteins | sample Alteio_BWOrgHeat_56_FD_153257 | JGI IMG/M metagenome (GOLD analysis project Ga0206892, IMG submission 153257) | Enriched cells from forest soil in Barre Woods Harvard Forest LTER site, Petersham, Massachusetts, United States - Alteio_BWOrgHeat_Nextera8 ... | reverse complement strand
CGGGCTTACGGGCGGCCACATATTTCACGGAGAACTGGCGCTCGACCAGTTCTTTACCATGCGTCCGCTGTTGGACTGGGCACGCTACCGTACGCCGATCAAGAATTTGTATTTATGCGGATCGGGAACGCATCCGGGAGCGGGGTTGACCGGCGGATCGGGTGCGAATGCTGCGCGGGAGATATTGAAATCGATGAAGGAGTAGCAGAACAATGGCGTTCTACTCTATTGGTCAGTGCCAGGCGCGAGTTCGTATTGGGCGCTCCGGGGTCATCCTTATCGCTTTGTTAAGCCTCTATTCGACGGCCGCACACATCCAGTCATCGCCAACAACACTAACCGCCCCCCAACCTGACCGACTCTCTCAAGTGGATGATGGAGTGATCTCGCGCGATGAGTACCAGAACCAGAGTTTGGGGCTTCGCTATCAATTTCCCCGTGGGTGGAACGTAAACAATAAAGCGAGCCAAAAGAAAACATTGGAGGCTAGGCATCAGTTCGTATGGGCTGACGACATGACCCCGGACAACGCGAAAGACTCGGCGCATCACTGCTCAAAAGGACTTTTGCTGGCCACGCAATACCCTGAAGAAATGCGTCTGGATGGATTTAACCCGGTGGCGTTCTTAATTGTCGCCGACCCCAATTGTCTTCCCGGCTCGAGTTTTCCGAAGACCGTGAAAGAGAAAGAAGCAATTCAGCAGATTGCCAGCCATCTAGGGACCTACTTCAAGACACTACCGTTAGAGTCCACCAGTACACCGCGCATTCGAGCTTTCGACAACGGCGGACGGGTCATGCTGGAAATTTCTGACTCATTTTCAATGAATACACGCGAGCCCGGAAGGGAGACCTTCCGGACGGTTCGTTCGTCGATTGTGGTCGCGCAGGCTCGAGATTATTGGGTCATGTGGATGTTCGCCAGCGACAACGACATCCAATTGGATCAGATGAGAAAATCTAAAATCTTTTTTGACACAACGTTTTCGGACCAACCGAAGTGAGATACTAGCCGCGCGGATAGCGCTTCTCATGAAGAATTCCGCCATCCTGCTTGTAGCTTGCCCTGACCAGAAAGGTGAAGTCGCGAGCATTTCGGACTTCGTCTATCGCCATAACGGAAATATTCTCCACGCGGACGAGCATGCGGACGAGGACTCCGGACTTTTCCTGATGCGCGTCGAGTTCGACCCCAAAGACTTTGACATCGATCTCGCCGATTTCGGCAAGCACTTCTCGCCGGTAGCGGAGAAGTTCGAGATGAAGTGGCGGTTGGCACAATTGGCACAACGGCCGCGCATGATCATCCTGGTTTCGAAGTACGACCACTGCCTGGTCGACCTGCTTTACCGGCACAAGAGTGGCGAGCTGGCATGCGACATCCCGCTGATTATTTCGAACCATCCTGACAATCAGCCTATCGCTGACTTCTATCGGATTCCCTACGTCACGATTCCCGTTCCCAAAGATGCCAAGCGGCAGGCGGAGGAGAAAATCCTAAGCCTGCTCCGGCAGCACGACCCCGATTTCATGGTGCTGGCGAGGTATATGCAGGTTCTGTCGAACGACTTTGTGCACCAGTACCCGCAGCGCATCATCAACATCCATCATTCTTTTTTGCCAGCCTTTGTTGGAGCCAAACCTTATCACCAGGCATTTACGCGCGGCGTCAAATTGATCGGAGCGACCAGCCACTACGTCACCGAAGTGCTCGACGACGGGCCGATCATTGAACAGGATGTGGTTCGTATCTCGCATCGGGATTCGCTCGACGATCTGCTACAGAAGGGGCGTGACCTGGAGAAAGTTGTGCTCTCCCGGGCCGTGCGATGGCATATCGAGAATCGGGTCCTGCTTTACGGGAATAAGACGGTGGTGTTTGATTAGCGCCTCAGTTTGCGCCAATTGAAAACAAGCCGGCTTTCGGGCAGCCGGGGGGTGGCGCTGCTGTCGCGCTGCGTGTTAGTCGTGCCGCAGTGCGACCATAGGATCCACTCGCGCTGCCCGCCATGCCGGGACGTAACTCGCCAAAAGGCTAATACCTCCAAGCAGTGCTGAAACTGCAAGGAATGTTATCGGATCGAACGGCTTGACTTCGTACAAGAGTCCCGACAGCAGACGAGTCAATGCAATTGCACCCAAAATTCCCAGGAGCAAGCCGAATCCCGTCATGCGGAAGCTTCTGGCCAGGACCATTTGCAAGACTTCGCTACGGCTGGCTCCGAGCGCCACGCGAATCCCAATTTCCTGCGTGCGCTGAACAACGGTATAAGACATGACTCCGTACAAGCCGACTGCTGTGAGCAGGAGCGCGATGGCGGCAAACAGGCCGAGCAGCACGGTTTGGAAGCGAGCGCGGCCAAGATCGAGGGCCAGGTAGTCCTCCATGGTGCGAACGTTGTAGAGCGGCGCCTCGGGGTCCATGGAAGCGAGTATCTTGCGGATGTCGGGAGTAACTGCGTTGGGATCGCCAGCCGTCCGGATAGTCAGAACTGGCGGACCCCACATCAATTGCGGGAGCGGAATGTAGTAGGACGCTTCCGGTGCTCGATCGATGTTGCTGTTGCGAACGTCTCCGACAATTCCCACGATCTCTCGTGTTCTGTAACTGGCGCGGGCGGCACCTTCCCCAGCGCCGATCTTCAAATGTCTGCCGATCGGGTCTTGGTTGGGGAAGTATTTCTTGGCGAACTCCTTGGTTACGATCATCACCGGCGCGGAATTGCGCTGATCGCGTTCGTCAAAAGTGCGGCCCCTCACCAGCGGGATCTGCATGGTCTCAAAGAAACCCGGAAGCACATCGTAGAAAGCTGCGCTGGGCTCGTCGGCTGTGGGAACAGGGTGGTCGACAAAGTTAAACGAGATGATGAAATGATCCTCGCTAAGCGGCAGAGGCACCGCGCCGGATGCGCTGATAACTCCCGGCAACACTCGAATGCGCGCGATGAGGTCATCGACGAAGCGATCCATTTGGTCAGAGTTGTATCGCGTCTCTGAAAGATCGAAAGTGGCCGTCAAGACATGGTTGGGGTTGAGACCGAGGTCGGTGTGGGACAAACGACTGAAACTACGGATCAGCAACCCGGCGCCAATGAGGAGAGTGACGCCGATCGCCGTTTCCGCGACCACTAAACCCGAGCGCAAGCGGTTATGGCTGCGGCCCGCACTACTGCTGCGGCCACCGTCGCGCATTGCATCCGTCAAGTTTGGACTTGAAACGCGCAAGGCCGGCACCAAGCCGAAAATCAGTCCAGTGAGTATTGCCAGCGCTATGGTGAACAGAAGTACGCGGTAGTCGATGCTAATATCCGTTGCCCGCGGCAAGTTGGTGGGATATAGCTTCAAGATAGACGCGAGACCCAGGTTCGCCGCCACGATTCCTAATGCGGCTCCGGCGAGCGACAATGCAAGAGACTCGGCAACGAGTTGCCGTATGACGCGCCCACGGGATGCGCCCAGAGCGGCGCGAATAGCAATCTCACGCGAACGGCCACTGGCACGCGCCAACAGCAGGTTAGCAACGTTGGCGCAAGCGATCAGCAGCACGAGTCCAACCGCCCCGAACAGGACCAGCAGCGGTGTGCGCGTGTCGCCGACCAATTCGTCAAGGTGCGATCTGGCGCCCATCCCCTCCTGCGCGTCGCTGTCTGGATATTCCTTAGCCAAATCCCGTGCGATCGCGTTCACGTCATCGTTGGCTTGGATGACGCTCACTCCTGGCCTGAGCCGCGCAATCACGCTCAGACCATTATTGCCCCGCATCTCGGTCATGGGCGTGTCTTTAGGATTATCCGATTGGGACTGCCGCGAAAAAGTTAACCACAAGTCACGCGCTTGAGCTCGCACCGGGAATTGAAATCCGGTCGGCATGACGCCCACAACGGTAAAGGTGCGGCCATTCAGATTCACAACTCGGCCGATCACACCCGGATCGGCATTGAAGTAGCGTCGCCAGAAAGCCTCGCCCATAACTGCTACGAGGTGACCCGGTTCATCGTCGGAAGGAAGAAAGCCGCGTCCCAACGACGGCTGAGCGCCCAGCAAATGAAACATGCTGGAAGAAACATTCTCCACGAAGACGTGGAGTGTTTGCCCATTTCCGGTGAGCGTGCCTTCATTATCCTGGTAGGCGGAGACATCGCTGAAAGAATGATTGCGGGTACGAACGTCACGGAAATTGGGATAAGAAATGGATCCGTTGATAACCGTTGGCGCCCGCTGCAGATCAGAACCCCCAATAGAAACCAGTTGCTCAGGACTCGTAAAGGGCAAGGGCCGGAGCAGAATTCCGTTCACGATACTGAAGATGGCGGTGTTCGCACCGATACCGAGAGCCAAGGTGAGCACGGCGACTGCGGTGAAGCCCGGCGATTTCCACAGAATGCGGAGCCCATAACGAAGATCCTGTAGCAAAGTTTGCATTGCTTCGCCTCCTCAGCAGCCGACGGCCATGATCAGTCTATTGGTGCAATTCTGCTGCCACCGGGGGCAGGTTAAGCAGTTGAAAATAGCTGACCTAGCGCTGTTACGAGATATCGTCCTGTCCGCTTGTGGGAATCTGATGTTCAACAACGCACAAGTTTGCTCGCGACCAGACCCCAGTTTTCTTCTCGCAACAGCGAGTCTCAGGTTTCACACTGCTGTAACAATCATGTCGTATATTCCCTCCTTTGCGGCCATTCGTCTCTGGCCGAATTCACTCGTCACTGAGGAGTCGCAATGGCCACGGCAAGCGCGTCGGTTCTGGATGCGAAACTCTCGAGGTCCCCCGGCAGACTTGGAATGGCAATTTTCGGAGCCGTTCTGCTGGTCGGCGTTTCCTACACCGCCATCAATCTGGTTTCCGATCTCTCCGGATTTCACAGCACATCAGTGATGCCTTATCTGCTGCTGGGATTGGCCCTCCTGGTGGCGTTGGGCTTTGAGTTTGTCAACGGGTTTCATGACACGGCCAATGCTGTAGCCACCGTTATTTATACTCACTCCCTGGAGCCGCACATCGCCGTGATCTGGTCGGGCTTCTGGAACTTCCTCGGAGTTCTGGCTTCAAGCGGTGCAGTGGCCTTCGCCATTGTCTCGCTACTGCCTGTGGAACTGATTCTGCAAGTCGGAAGCAAGGGCGGTTTTGCCATGGTATTCGCTCTGCTAGTCGCGGCGATTATCTGGAATTTGGGGACCTGGTATTTCGGTCTCCCTGCGTCGAGTTCGCACACACTAATTGGCTCGATCATCGGCGTGGGTATTGCCAACCAGCTAATTTCGCCGAAGAGCGGCACCAGCGGCGTAGATTGGGGCCAGGCTACGAATATAGGTAAGTCTCTTTTGCTATCGCCGCTCGTCGGCTTCACCATGGCGTTTCTTCTTCTGCTGCTCTCCAAAGCTGTGCTGAAGAACAAGAAGTTGTACGAAGCGCCGGAAGGCACCGAGCCGCCGCCATTCTGGATTCGCGCATTGCTGGTTCTCACTTGCACCGGCGTGAGCTTCGCCCACGGATCCAATGACGGACAAAAAGGCATGGGCCTGATCATGCTGATTCTGGTCGGCACGGTTCCAACCGCCTACGCGCTGAATCACGCCGTAACGGCCCGGCAATCGCAGGATTTCATTGCCGTATCTCAACAAGCTGCGGAAACGCTCAGCAACTATGTGTCTCCCAACGCGGTTATCGGCGACGCCCGCGAGGAAGTCACAGACTACATCCGCACCCGCCAATTCACTCCGAACACCATGCTCGCCCTGCGCGAGTTAGTGAGCGATGTGGGCAACGAGATGTCGCTATTCAAAGAGCTTCGCGATGTCCCGCCGGATCGGGTCCGCAACTTCAGAAATGATATGTACATCGTCAGCGAAGCATTGCGGCTCATGCAGAAAAGTGGCCAGCCGCAGATTTCCGCAGCTGACAACGCGGTCTTGGGAAATTACAAGAAGCACATCGACTCCGCCACTCGCTTCATACCTGGCTGGGTCAAAGTTGCTGTCGCCATGGCTCTGGGCCTGGGCACGATGATCGGATGGAAACGCATTGTCGTCACGGTTGGAGAAAAAATTGGCAAGGATCACCTCACCTATGCGCAAGGTGCGGCCGCTGAAATCACCGCGATGTTCACCATCGGAGCTGCAGATTGGTTCGGCTTGCCCGTCAGTACAACCCATGTGCTTTCCTCGGGAGTGGCCGGAACCATGTCCGCGAATCATTCAGGACTGCAATGGGAAACGGTTCGCAATCTTCTCATGGCCTGGGTTTTGACTCTTCCAGCGGCGATGATGCTTTCGGGTTTCCTTTTCTGGGGTTTCCGCTATATCTTCTAGTGACGCTTTAAGGCATTTTAGTCGAGTCGGTGAGTTTTGTAATCGTATTGCGGAGCTGTGGAAATCACGGCTTGCATCCACAGCCAACCTTCGTGGTATATATGTGCCGACCATTCATTATGACTTTGCGTTGCTAGGGAGAAGCTCTCATGGATCTGTTTCATCGTGAGTCACTCGGCAAAGACACCCGTACCGGACGTGAATGTAAGTTCTGCAGCGTTCTTGATCCCAATTTCGGCAAACGCGATCCCTTGGACCGATTGGTAGTGTCGAATTTGAGTGACACCGCCGCCGCACACTTGACTGAAGATGGATATGTCAGACATCGTATCGCCGAGCTAGAGAAGAAGCGCGCCTCCGGCAAATTTGACATTATCCTCGCGAAATCTGCGTAGGGGGGGCGTCGTAAAGAGAGGTTGGTCCGTGCAACGAAACTGCTTGGCGAATTCTCAGGAAGCGTTCTCCGCCCCACCTCGCGGAGCGTACCTCTGCATTGCCATATCCACAATCTCACCGATCAGTTGAGTGTAAGACCGACCCGAAGCTTTTGCGGCCATAGCGAATTCCTGCTTGCTCGATAGCCACGGATTGGGATTGGCCTCGATCACGTAGACCTCACCTTTCGGTGTGAGACGCATATCAATGCGCCCGTAGTCGCGCAACTTGACCGCTTGATACGCCGCCAACGCGGTCTCCTGAAGATGAGCAGTGGTTTCTTCGTCGAGATCGGCGGCCAAATGCGATTTCGTCAGCTTGTGGGCTTGGGTTTCTTTCTCGAACTTGACATCGTAGCTGGCAATCTTCGGAGTGCCTTTCGGCAGTCGTGACAGGTCCAGTTCGACCAGTGGAAGTGTCTGGGCATTCTCATAACTGCCGAGGATTGCGGAATAAATCTCACGCCCCTCGATATATTCCTCGATCAAAGCGGGCGAGTCGAACTCGTTCTGAATGTATTCCACTCGCTCCATGAGTTCCTTCACGCTGTTTACCACGGCATCGGCATTGATTCCGATGGAACCGTCTTCCGCGACGGGCTTCACGATCAAGGGAAACGCGATGTCATGCGCGTGCTCAATCCGGCCGCGATAGGATGTCGCAAAGAACGGCGTCTTGATGCCATGAAACGCAAACATCTTCTTTGCGGTCCCTTTGTCTTGTGCCAGAAAATGCGCGTGTGGCCCGCCGCCGGTGAACGGAATTCCGAGCAAGTCGAGATACGCGGCGATGTTCATGTCCTTGGTATCGTCGCCTGCGAAAGACTCTGTCAGGTTGAACACCAAGTCTGCGCCGCATTTTGCCAACGCGGTCAGGGATTGCTGGCCGCCGTCAAGCACCTGATAGAAAGGCTCATGTCCGAGCTTTTCCAGAGCTTCGTGAATCTCCTCGCGGTCTTCCTTTTCAATCTTGGCCTTGCGTTTTGACTTCGACTTGCGCGGCGGCGTCTTCTCTTCAGCGGTCTCGACTCCAACCGTTTCGTCTTCCCAGACGTCATAAAGCACCGCGACTTTCAGCTTTGCGCTGGTCATTGCGGACTCCAGTTTCGTTCGGATTCGGCTTTCTTGTTTCTATTCATCAATTCGACGTTCATGGGTGCACAAACTTTCCTCGTGCCATATAGTTCATGGCTAGCGCCGTCACATAGACGGTAATCTGGATCAAGTGCTCGGGCTCGCGCTTGCTATCGGCAAAGAGGCCGAGTTCTTCGATCCTCTTCTCAATCACTTCGATCAGGCGTTTGATCAGCGGGCGCTGCGCGCCGGTCCAATATGCAACCTTGTCGATCACCGACTTGCGCTGCGCATGCAGAAAATCGTGGGCCGGCCACGCCGTCTTGCGTCTCTTGGAGGCGTCGAAAATATCCCGCAAATCGGTATCCAGAGCCAGGTCCGATAGTGGGACTTCTTCGCTGGTGCGCTGATAGAACTCGGCGACGGTGCTTTCCATTTCGTCGACGGTGATGTCGGTTTGACCGCGACGCCTCACCGGATCGACATTGCCCAACTGTTTCGCGATCCGATTCATGTAGCGGAGCTTGGCCATCGCACCCCACCCTCGGTAGCGTTTCGCCCAGGCAGAACGCGGAGTCAGCCATACCGCAAAGGTTTCGGCAAAATCTTCATCAGGATGCTTCTGCGCATACCAGCCCGCAAGGTGGCGCACATAGTTTCGCGAAAACGGAATCGGACGATAGTTGTCGTGATAAGGTCGGCGAAAAGGGCCAAAGATGCTTCTCCATTCCGGGGTGCGATGGAGCTTGTATGCGTAGTTGAACGCGTGCCCTGCTTCATGACGGAGATACATCATGATCTCGCGCGCATCTTCGAGATCGTTGACTTCCCTTTCGAGATGCGCAAGGTCGGGACTGGCCAGATAAAAAGGAATGCCGATGACCGGCTCCCCCGACGGGCAGCCCCACTCATCCGTTAGATAGCAAAGCGGACGGAATTTCATCAGCTTCTTCTGCTCGAGTTCACGATACAACTGCTGCACAAACCGCTGTAAAGGCGAGCCTTCGATCTTCAGACCAAGATCGCGTATGGGTTTGTTAAGAAGTTCCTGCAAACCCGGCCGTGATTTTTCGATTTCATGCACGTAAAGATTTTAATTTAGAGGAGGCCGCGATCACTCGGGAGAGGAAGGAACAGTGTGCTCCAAATTTAGACTTTAGCAAATTGCACAGCATGGTTCGTAGATAACGGCGGACACAAGACCAAAGAATCGCGATGTAGCGATCGAGATAAACAATGAGTCTGCAAAGACTTAAGTCGACCGGCCAATCGAGTTGCGATTTCAGAAATCGCAGCTTTGAGGCAAACCTTTTATCAATACGACATGCGGCAGACCACCTGAACAAAACACTTTTCATCCGTATTCCACAAAAATATCTGCACCACCAGGCACGGCGCTGCATCTATTCTTCAAGGATAGTGTTTGACGTTGTAAACGCTACTTCTCTAGAATTGACTGAATCATGTCGGACTTGCACCAGAGTTTCGATTGCATTTGTTGTACTTGTTGTCGTGCATTCGTGTCTCCTGGCGCAGGGAGGTTGCTGACCTAGAAATTTCTTAGTATCGGCACTTATCGAACCCACCGCCAGTAGAAAGCTGGCGGTGGGTTTTTCTTTTTATGGCAATTACTGAAACCAAGGCACAGCGCGTCGAGCGCTTGAAGCGCGAGAAGAATCCGTGGGAAGCGCTGGACGAGATTCGCCGCTTCGCGCGCGAGGGATTTGCCGCAATTCCTCCCGAGTGGCTTGGCACCTACTTCCGCTGGTGGGGAGTTTATTCGCAAGGCGACGGGGTGGGCGTGCTCGGGGGAAAAGGCGGTGAAGGCAAGGCGCTGCCTTACTTCATGGTTCGCATCCGCATTGCGAACGGCATACTGAACTCAACGCAGCTGCGCACTATCGCCGCACTGACCCAGCGTTACGCGCGCGGGAGCGCCGATCTCACGGTACGCCAGAATATCCAATTGCACTGGGTAACCATCGAAGATCTTCCCGAGATTATTGAAGCTCTGTGGCAATGCGGGCTGAATACTATGGCCGCCTGCGGTGACGTTACGCGGAATATCACCGGCTGCCCGGTCGCCGGCGTGGACTCGGACGAGATCTGCGATGCATCGCCTTTGGTCTTGAATGCGACACGAATGCTCGTCGGCAACGCGGATTTCTACAATCTGCCGCGCAAGTTCAAAATCTCGATCACCGGCTGCCGGGTTTGGTGCGCCTATCCCGAGATCAACGACATTGGCCTGACGGCGATGACACGCACGCTGCATGGACGGCCGGAAGTTGGCTTCGGGCTGCGAGTTGGCGGCGGGCTTTCCGCCGAACCGCATCTTGCCGTTCGCCTGAATGCGTTTGTGCGTTGGAACCAGGTCGAGCCAGTGATCAAAGGTGTCGCTGAACTGTTTCGCGGGTCGAGCCAATTACGAGAGCATCGCGAACGGGCGCGGCTCAAATTCCTGTTCCTGCGGCACGGCTGGAGCGCTGACGACTTCCAGAAAGAACTGGAGCAGCGAATCGGCTTTCGTTTAGATCCGGCCGTCGATCAAGAAGCACCCGCCGACGTTTATCGCGATCACGTAGGAATTCATGCTCAAAAACAACCTGGCTTGTGTTACCTGGGAGCGGCGGTATTGCGCGGACGAATCTCTGCGGAACAAATGCACAATGCCGCAGACCTGGCAGATCGTTTCGGAAACGGCGAACTGCGAACCACCAACATGCAGAACCTGTTGGTGTTGAATGTCCCACGGTTGCAAACGGATTCACTGGCCAAAGAGCTGGAAGCAATCGGGCTGCGGGTTGGCGGTTCCTCATTTTTTCGGGGAGTGGTCGCGTGCAGCGGCACCGAGTTTTGCAAACTTGCGATCACAGAGACCAAGAGTTTTTCGCGCTGGCTGGTCGAGGAATTGGATGAAAGGCTTCCCGGGTTCGAACAACATTTGAAGCTGCACGTAACCGGATGCCCCAACAGTTGCGGCCAACACTGGATCGCCGACCTTGGGATTGAAGGCAAGAAACTGAAAGTCGGTGAGCAGATGCTGGACGCGTACTATTTCTGCCTGGGCGGTGCGGTCGGTCTGCACCAGTCAATCGCACGGACGGTCGGCTATCGCTGCCTCGCCAACGAAGTACCGGACGCAATCGAACGATTGCTGCGCCACTACTTGCTCGAACGCTTTAGCAACGAGAACCTTCGGCAATTCTTCGCGCGTCACAGCGACCAGGACCTACGTTCCTTCTTAGCGGGCGAAGTCGTCGAAGCTGTGCCCCGCGATCTGTCACCGGGGCGCGTTCCCCACGGAGTAGAGGGCTGATGCGCCGACGCAGTCTGTTTCCCATGTTCGTGAAGCTCGCAGGCCGGCAGGTGCTGGTGGTTGGCGCGGGGCGCATCGGCGAACCCAAGATTCGCGGCCTACTACCAACCGGAGCACACATTCGGGTCGTCGCCGTCCAGGCGAGCGAAGCGGTAAGAAACTGGGCGCGGGAGGGCAATATCTCTCTCGAGGAGCGGGCCTTTACCCTCTCAGACCTCGATGGTGCCTTCTTAGTCGTAGTTGCGACCGCATCGCGTGACCTTAACGAACTAGTTTTCCTCGAAGCTCATGCCCGCGGGATTTTGTGCAACGTAGTGGACGTTCCCGAGCAATGTGATTTTTTCTACCCGGCCGTAGTCCAGCGTGGCGATCTGCAAATCGCCGTTTCGACCTCCGGACAGAGTCCGTCTCTCGCGCAGAGACTCCGGCTGCAGTTGGAAAAACAGTTTGGGCCTGGTTACGCAGAGTGGGTCGCGGAGCTTGGGGAGACACGACGCCGCGTTCTAGCCAGCGACCTTGATCCCGAACGTAAACGGCAACTGTTGCAGTCGCTGGCCAGTGTGGACGCGTTCGAGGCGTTGGTAGGCAACAAATCAAATGGAAAGAGTGGGGCCGCATGACCGGCAAAGTCTATCTGGTTGGAGCGGGCCCGGGTGATCCGGAGTTGCTTACCTTGAAAGCCGTGCGCCTGCTTCGGTGCGCCGATGTGGTCTTGCACGACGAACTGGTGAGCGAAGAGATTCTTCGCCTGGTGCCAGTGCATGCGCAGATCCGCAATGTTGGTAAGCGCTGCGGAAAAAAGAAAATCAGCCAGGAAGAGATCAACTTTCTTATGGTCACGTTGGCCAGTTCCGGATTGCAGGTGGTCCGCCTCAAGGGTGGTGATCCGCTGGTCTTCGGCCGCATCGGAGAAGAAATCTCTGCGCTGCGTGCGGCGGGCGTTGAATTCGAAATCGTTCCTGGCATCACCGCGGCTTTGGGGGCTGCGTCCAGCGCGCACTTACCCTTGACTGACCGACGATCTTCGCACGCGCTGGTTTTCCTGGCCGGGCATTCGGCCAGCGGCGATGATCCCACCAACTGGCGAGCGCTTGTTTCGTTGGGAGCAACGGTTGTGATTTACATGCCGGGTCCCCGCTATGGCGAAATTGCGAACCGCTTCCTGGCAGGTGGGCTGTCCGGTGATGCCCCGTGCGCAATAATTTCGCGAGCGACAACTTCAGAAGAAAAAGTGTACGTAACAAACGTCGGGGCTCTGGGAGATTCGCCGCTGCTCCCAGCTCCGGCAATTTTGGTTGTCGGCGAAGCTTTGCGTCACGCCGTCGATGCTTTGCCAGAACAGCTCTCTTCGATCCATTCGCTTGCAACACCTCTATTCCCATTAACGCCACTCGAGGTTTCTTACGAATCGAGTACCAAGCTTAGAAGACAGGATCAGGGAGTATGAAGGATCGCGTAGAACGAATTCACCAACTCGTCGAGCAGTGGAACCCGGAAGACTTACTGCGCTGGGCGTTCATAACATTTGGCGGCTACGTCGAGATTGCATCGGGTTTCGGCCCTGAGGGTGTTGTCCTGATCGATATGGCGATGCGAGTCGAACCAAAATTCCGCATCTTCACCCTCGACACGGACTTCCTGTTTCCCGAGACCTATAGCCTGCTGGAAAAAATCGAGAAGCGCTACGGAACGAAAGTGGAGAGATTGAAATCGGAATTAACCCCGGAAGATCAGGAACAAGAGCACGGGCCCGCCCTTTGGGGCCGCGATCCCGACTTGTGCTGCAGTCTCCGCAAAGTAGAGCCGCTGCGAAACAAGCTCTCACAATTGCGGGCCTGGGTAACCAGCATTCGCCGCGATCAAACTAAAGCCCGCGCCAGCGCTCTCAAGGTCGAGTGGGATTCAAAATTCCATTTAGTGAAAATTAATCCACTCGCCGACTGGGATTCGGCGAAGGTCTGGCGCTACATTCACGACCACGAACTTGCTTACAATCCCCTGCACGATCGCGGGTATCCCAGCATTGGCTGCACTCACTGCACGCGCAGCGTGCTACCCGGAGAAGACGAGCGCGCAGGCCGCTGGTCCGGTTTCAACAAAACCGAATGCGGGCTGCACGCGCCGGCATCTCTCGTGTCGATCACCCCGCCCTTGAGTGAAACGTCGGACACAACAAGTGTTCGGATTCTGAACGAAGGCGCCACGGCAGAATGAAGTTGGTTATTCTCCGGTAACCTGCGCTTGTGTATTCTTGCCTTCGACGAAGCGGCAGTCACTCCCGAGCCGCATCACAGTGGAGGTTTGCGAATGAAAGCTCTGGGCTTTTCTCTCGTGGTATGCATTCTGGCCGTGTCGGTATCCGCAGAGGATCACGGAAACTCCGAGGTGGTGTCCAGAATCGTTGCGATGGAGAAGGCCTGGAATCAAGCCTACAAGCTACGGGACAAGAAAGCCCTCGATAACATTCTTGACGACGCCATCGTGCTGGTGAACGATGACGGAAGCTTGCAAACCAAGGCCGCATTTCTGAGCGGCATCAGTTCGGCTGCACCCTCGGACGAGCAACAGGTTTCTCCGGAGTCGATTGCAGTGCAGGCTTTCGGCAACGTGGCAATTTCAACCGGAGTCTTTGCAACCAAGGTAGCTGAGAAGGGCAAGTCCCACGTGAGGCGAGACCGCTTTGTGGATACATGGGTCAACAAAGATGGAAAGTGGACGTGCGTGGCTGCCTCAGCGACGACCGTTGCTCGCTAGCATTCACTGGCACTGAACCTGCGAACGCGTCGGTCGTCGCCCGGCAAGCCATTACTTCGGTTGAGGCACGATCCGCAAATACGGCTTCGGTGATTTCCAACCGTTTGGATACTGCTTCTGTGCTTCTTCGTTAGAGACCGCGCCGCTGATGATCACGTCGCCGCCTTGCTTCCAGTTTGCCGGCGTGGCTACTTTGTGCTTCGCCGTCAGCTGAATCGAATCCAGCACACGCAGAACTTCGTCGAAATTGCGTCCCGTGCTCATCGGATAACTAAGCATCAGCTTGATCTTCTTGTCTGGTCCGACCACAAAAACCGTACGCACTGTGGCGTTATCGTTGGCCGTCCGTCCTTCAGACGTCGTGCCACTCGCAGCCGGCAACATCCCATAAAGCTTCGCAATCTTCAGTTCCGGATCGCCGATCATCGGGTAGTTGACTTTGTGGCCTTGCGTTTCTTCGATATCGGCGGCCCACTTGCCGTGGCTGCTGACCGGGTCCACGCTCAGGCCTATGATCTTGGTATTGCGCTTGGTGAATTCGGGCTGGAGCCCCGCCATGTAGCCCAGTTCGGTGGTGCACACCGGAGTAAAGTCTTTAGGATGGGAAAACAGAATTGCCCAGCCATCGCCAATCCATTGATGAAAATTGATTGTGCCTTGGGTAGTTTCGGCGGTGAAATCGGGCGCGACATCATTAATGCGAAGCATTGCGGGTGCAGTGTCAGTAGCCGTGGTCATAATATTGTTCTCCTCGCTGAATTCGATGCTCCCGGACGAGCCGGGATTCTGATTGCGTGATCACGCGGACCAATCGGATGCGCCCCAGAAAAACGAAACCCACCCAATCGGCACCGGGTGGGCTTGAGAAAAGCGTTCTTGCTCTACCCACATGCCGGCGGCCGGATACAACAACAAGGGCACGGCGTTGAGTAGGTCCGCATACACCTTTAGAATACGGCGAGCCAAAAATTCAGTCAAACCAAGCGCTGCGCGCCACAATTCAATACTCGGATCGCTCGCAGTCCAAAACACCTGCGGCACTCACCTTGAATTCTTCGATTTCTCGGCACTCGAGGATTCTCTCAAGCTGTCGGGCGCAATCCTCCGAATGTCGTCGAGCATGGCTTCGGGCGAGACCGGACGCCCGAGGAAGCTGCGTAGCAATTCAGCGGTTTCGCGCTCCGTTCCGAAACGGAGAAGGTTCTCCGAGATCCACGGGTACCAGCGCAAATTTCCTGTATTGAAAGGACCGATCGATTCGCGAATATGACGCCGCAGGTCGGCGGTGACCACCGAGCCCAAGCCGTAATTGATCATGAAGCCAGGATCGGATACCAACTGAACACGAAGCGCCCACCAGGACAGCTCGGGATGCGGGACGATATGGAGATAGTGGCTCGTGATGTCTGTCCACACACCGTTCGGGTCGGCGTCAGGTTTATGCAGCATTCGCATCTCAAATAGCGCCCACGCCACATCGAGCGTCACCATCGTATATTGGCTTCGCAGCGCAGCCGATTCGGACACTTCATGTCCAACATATTTGCGCTGCCAGGCAGGGTCGTAAACGTTCCACGAAGTTACGTCGGCAAACGCTTCGTCGAAAATATCGTCAGCGCCGATATCCATGAACGCGGGGCGATTGTGAATTGCGCAGTAATGAACAGCGTGACCGTTTTCGTGGACAAGCTCATTCAGAAGGCCAAGCCCACCGTCGGTGTAGCTTGCAGACACACGAGCAATGGTGGGACGCCACGTTCCTTTAATGAAGCGGCCCATGGTTACGTAATTGGTGTAGGAGAGCGGCGCTTTCCCTGGGCGGGGACCAATGTCATATAGGATTCCCAGGTCTTTAAGGTCAGCGCCAAGATCGTGGTAGTACCGTTGATTGATGGGAAGCAGCGCCGCCAGCGGAATCGCAGCGGCCAGGACACGGTCCGCATCCCCTCCCGCATAAAGATAATTCCAGGGCTCAACCGGATGGTCGGGAAGAACCTGGCGCCAGGTGTCGAGAATTTGCTCCAGCCAACGCTCGACGTCGGCCGTTTGCTGGCCAATCGCCCTGGCCGCCGTATCAATGCGGGAGCCGTCGGCGGCTGCGTCCGCCGCCGCGAATTTCATTGTTCTCCGGTAAGGACTGTCGGTCTCATTGTGCCCATTGATTGCCTCCCAGAGAGGAACGAATGCGAGAAACAGCGCCTTGCGGCGTTGCGGGTCTTCCGTTCGGGCGAGAAGTTCCATGGCAGAAACGCGTGTGACGAAGCGATTCTCAAATGGAATTCTGTTACCCAGCTCTTCGAAGCACGAGTAGAGCGCTTCACCGAGAGCGGCGGAATCCAAATCTTTGCGAGAAGCGTCTTTGCACTTACCATCCGAGGAAGGAGTGTTAGAGGCGGAAACGTATGGATTTTCGGTCAGATTCGATCCCAGATTTGCGCGCATCAGCATCACTGCGCGTGAATCGAGGGCAGAAAAGTGGTCGATAGATAGCGCCGCAAGCCCATCGACCAATTCTTTGCGCTTCTCCTTGTAACGTTGCTCCCACGCAGTGCGGTTTTTCCCGTCGTAGGTGCTGTACAGACCGGAGTCGATGGTCGTCACCACACCCAAAGCGTCGACAGTATCGGCATAGATTTCCTCCACTTGTCCAATCGAAACAGGCTTCGTCGTTGGCGCAGCGCAAGCGGCCGCAACAGACGCCAGCATGAAGATGAAATAGAGCCGCCCCATGGCGAACATCGACGCGAACCTCCTGATTGAGATTATTAAACAACTCTATCTTGATTGCATGAACTATAGGTTCGAGGCGATGAGAGAATTCAGTACTGACTGTGATGTGTCGCGAACGCAATCCGTCGGCGCTATTCCACAGTTGGAGATGTACCCAAGTCACCACTTGGCCAGGACGGTCTTCTTGAAAAGCTTGATTCGAGCTTCATCGCGCTTATAGAAAGTCCATTTCTTGATTCGTTTTCCGCGAATTAGTTTGGCATGGGAAAGTACTTTGAGATGTTCGCTGGCCGTGGGCTGGCTGATCCGTAACTTACGCGCGATGAGCACTCCGCACACCCCATCCTTCACCAGATCGCCATCCACTTGGACGGTAAAATGCCTGGTCGGCGCCCGCAGCCATTGCAGAATTTGCCGCCTGCTCCGGTTTGCCAAAGCGCGAATTACGAGGTCTTCATCCATATAGACAATTAGCCAACTGACTAATTATAATACTGGCATGCCCGCATCCACAACCCCGCTGCAAAATGCAATCGATCGAGACGCGATCACCCGCACTCATCAGCTCATACGACCGCACGTCCGGCGAACTCCAATCGTCGAGATCGATGCTTCCGACTGTGGACTCGGGGCAGGCCCGGTAGTTTTCAAACTTGAGTTGTTGCAGCACTCAGGTTCTTTCAAGACTCGAGGAGCTTTCACCAATTTGCTCATGCGTGAAGTTCCTAAAGCAGGCGTAGTCGCTGCGAGCGGCGGGAATCATGGGGCTGCCGTTGCTTTCGCGGCGATGAAACTTGGCAAGCCGGCGCGCATCTTTGTGCCTCGAGTCTGCTCTCCGTCAAAAATGGAGCGCATCCGCGGATACGGCGCAGACTTGGTGGTCAGTGGCGAGCTCTACGCCGATGCTTTGGCTGCAAGCCAGGATTGGGTAAAACAGTCGGGAGCACTCGCGCTGCACGCCTATGATCAAGTTGAAACCTTGCTCGGGCAAGGAACGGTTGGGCTGGAGTTCGAGCAACAGTATCCCAATCTCGACACTCTGTTAGTCGCGGTCGGTGGTGGTGGCCTGATCGGCGGCATCGCCAGTTGGTATTCCAATCGAATCAAGCTAGTCGGAGTTGAACCGGAAACGGCGCCGACGCTGACCAGAGCTTTGCAGGCGGGTCATCCGGTCGATGCGGAAGCTGGAGGAATAGCCGCGGACTCGCTGGCTCCGAAGCGAGTGGGTGAGTTGATGTTCCCGATCGCCCAGAAATTGGTAACCAGCGTGGTCTTGGTTTCGGACGAGGCCATCCAGAGCGCGCAGAAGGTTCTGTGGAATACACTCCGTCTGGTTGCGGAGCCCGGAGGCGCGGCGGCCTTCGCGGCGCTCTTGTCAGGACAGTACCGACCCGCACCCGGCGAACGCGTCGGCGTTGTGCTGTGCGGCGGCAATACGACCGCGGTCGACTTCAGCCGTTAAAGCAACCCTCTTCCAATCGCGAAGCCCGACCTTCGCGAGTTTACAATGTGATGGCATGACTAGAGAACTTCGAAAGTTTCCATTCGTGCAGTTGGACGTCTTTTCTTCACAACCATTCGAAGGGAACCCGCTCGCTGTGTTTCTCGATGGCAGCGGGCTCACCGACCAGCAGATGCAATCCTTGGCCAAGGAGATGAATCTCTCCGAAACCACTTTTATCCTGCCGCGCGACGCGGCGACGGAACGCGAGCGCGGCGTTCGCGTTCGAATCTTCACCGTCGAGGAGGAGTTGCCGTTCGCGGGTCACCCCACCTTGGGCACCGCATTTCAACTGCGGGGTGCGACCGGGGCCGGTGAAATCGTGCTCGATTTGAATGCCGGCAAAGTTCCGGTCCGGTTCGAACATCAGTCGGGGCAGCCCGCCTTCGGAGAGATGACCCAGGTCAACCCTCAATTTGGACCGCGCCACGATCGCGAGACTGTGGTGCGTGCCTCTGGCCTGCGCGACGGTGACCTCGACCCTTCCCTGCCCATTCAAACAGTCTCGACCGGCTTGCCGTTCACCGTGGTTCCGGTTCGCGGATTGGAAATCTTGCGCAACCTTCAGCCCGATTTACGGAGTTCCGCGGAGTATTTGGCGCAGGCTGGAGGGCGTTTTTTTTATTTCGTATGTCGTGAGACGGTGGACCCCGCGGCGACGCTGCACGCGCGCATGATGTTCTACGGCGGCGAGGACCCTGCCACCGGCTCGGCTGCTGGCTGTGCGGCAGCGTGGATGGTGGCCAATGGCGTGGCCCCGCCTAGCAAGCGAGTGATGATTGAACAAGGAGTTGAGATGGGACGCCCGAGCCGGATTTTTGTCCGCGCCGATCGCAAAGATGACCGAGTGGTAAATGTGCGTGTCGGTGGAAATGTAGTCGAGATGCTTCGCGGTGAAGTTCGTTTGTGAAGTATCCGTAAGCAATTACCTAGGAAAAATCAGCAGTGCACAAGCGCAGATTTTTTTCAACATGGCAAACATCCCATTAGCATCGGCGACACTTTACATTCATCCGCCGCGTAGTTAGGATTCATCTCGCTCTAGTAATTCTCTAAAACAAAAACATTTTCGTTTTTCCGGCGCAACGTTTTAGGGCCGGCATTGCTACTTTGGAAATAAGAATGAAACCAAAAAGAACCATCCTTTGCGTAGACCCCAACGAACAGGCGCTTTCCATTCGAAAAGTCATGCTGGAAACCCGCGGTTATCGCGTGGTCACTTGCACCGGTGGACAAGAAGCGCTGGAACGATTCAAACGTGGCGGTGTCGATCTTGTCCTCACGGACGTGATGGTACCAAGCCTCGACGGCAGCCGTTTGATCGATGAGATTAAGAACCTCTCGCCCCAGACCCCGGCGATTCTGCTCTCGGGCAAAAACAAAATTTACGACCGCGACACGCGCGCTGATGTTTTTCTGCCCAAGGGGATGTATGCACCAGTTGAATTGCTGGAGCGCATTCGCGTGCTGCTGGTGCGGAAAAGAGGACCGAAACGCGCGCAATCTCCCACCCCGGGCGGGTCTTCCCAGGCAGGCGCCGCGTAAATCATACCTCTGTCCCGGAGCAATGTTCAGTTCGCTTGGTTGCCAGTCGCCACAATTTCTCGCCAGCTTGCGTTATTTCTTAGCCGCCGGCGGACAGCTGTCCACCGCTCCCTCGTGCCAATTCGTGTAAGATCGTTTTGTCCGCATGCCTGCATTGATCGAAGCCGTGGATCTGCACAAGACCTACCGCGTGGGCAAGATCGATGTCCCGGCGTTGCGCGGGATTTCCTTTAGCGTGGACAAAGGACAGTTTGTCAGCATTGTGGGCCCTTCGGGCAGCGGCAAATCAACGCTTTTCTATTTGCTCGGTGGATTGACGCGCGCTAGCTCGGGGCATGTAGTCATTGATGGAGACGACTTCGCACAGCTCTCCGATGCGGAAAGCACCCGCATGCGCAAGCGCAAGATCGGATTCGTTTTTCAGAAATTCAACTTGCTACCGACGCTGAACGCGCGCGCAAACATTAACATTGCTCTGGACATCGCCGGAACCAACGGAAACCGCGACGCCGCTTACTTCGACAAGATCGTAGGACTGCTCGGGCTGGAAAAACGTTTGCCACACCGCCCGTCAGAGCTTTCTGGCGGCGAGCAGCAGCGAGTCGCATTAGCCCGGGCCCTGATCAACAAACCAGCCATCGTATTGGCCGACGAACCCACGGGGAACCTGGATTCGAAGAACTCGGCGATCGTGCTCGACATGCTGCGACACTCCAACCGCGAACTTGGCCAGACTGTACTGATGATCACGCACAACCCGGAGGCCGCGGCTTATGGAGACCGCATCATTCACATGCGCGACGGAGAGATCGTGACGCCGGAGAAAGATCCGCAGTGGACAGGACATCAGAATTGACGATTCAACAAACGAGCGATTTTACACATGGATGATTTTAAAAAACCGATTTTGCCGGGCAAAGGCGCGTCCGACTACGAGCGCTACCTGCACACCGACGAATTGCTATCCTTGCAAAAGGCGCCGGAAGAATTTCTACACAAAGACGAACTGACCTTCCAGGTCGTGCACCAGAGTTCTGAACTGTTGCTCAAGGGCGTCGCATGGGAGCTGGGACGCGCCCGCACTCACATCGAAGAAGGCGACTTCGCGAATGCTGCCCGCCTGATTCGGCGCGCCAACCAAATGCTGGAGTATCCAATCTCCATGCTGCACGTGCTGGAGACGATCACGCCTTACGATTACCATTTGATCCGCGCGGGATTAGGCCACGGGAGTGGCCTGGACTCGCCAGGATTCTTGTCATTACTTCACGTCGGGCCGCCGCTGGGTGCGGCATTTTATGCCCAGTTGCGTAAGGCGAACCTCAGCGTAGACGACATGTACCGGCGGCACGACGAATTCTTCGGCTTGCACGATGTGGCGGAGCGTTTGCTGGATTTCGACGAAGCCGTGCATCTGTTCCGCTTCCATCATCTCAAGCTGGCACAGCGCATCATCGGCGGCGGCGTGATCGGCACAATGGGCACGCCGGTGGAGGTTCTGCATCAGCGCATGGAACATCTCTTCTACAAAGAGCTGTGGGACGTCAGAAACCAAATCACAGCAAAAGCCAACGAGGCCATGGGGAAGCCGAAGTCGGGCTGCGCTTACTGATCATGAAGCCGTTTGCCGCGCGGCATGGGCGTTGTTTATAATCAAGACGCAAGCGGGAGTAGCTCAGTGGTAGAGCGCGACCTTGCCAAGGTCGATGTCGCGGGTTCGACCCCCGTCTCCCGCTCCAGATTTCACGAGGAGCCCGTATCAGAACGGGCTTTTTGCGTTTCCGCTGACAGAGCGCTGAGCGGTGGACATTTGCCGCGGATAACGCTAATTTAGGTCATAGGGCGCGGTACCCAAGTGGTAAGGGAGAGGTCTGCAAAACCTTTATGCGTCGGTTCGATTCCGACCCGCGCCTCCAAGTTTTCATCCTTCGACGGATCTCGCAGCGCTAATCATCTACTCCAATGAAATAAAAAGGCGCCCGCTGCCTAAGCAGCCGGGCGCCATCTCTCGTCGCTATGCGACTGGAGTGTTACAAGACCTCAGTGTCCGAGAACTGCGAATCCGGGCAGCAAGCCGGAGAACGCTACCCACTTGCCGGAATTGGTTCCGCAGTAGGTTGACGATCCCTGGCACCAGCTGGCAGCCGTGTGGGCTCTCATATCGGTGCTGTTGAACGCCCAGCCGCCCAGGAAGTTGGTGTCCTTCGCGGTGGTGCTGGCGACAACCCAATACTGCGTGTTGGCGCTGACCGGTATTCCAGCTGCGGAAGTTCCGGTATCGACCGTGCAGCAGTCTCCGTAAGTCGGCGGAGTTGGGATGTGGAAGCTCTTCATGACCTTCCCCGGGACCCCACCGTTGTCTGCGTGAATACTCAACTCAAACCCGCTGGCTCCGCCAAAGGTTCCCACCGAGGCTTCGACCTTGGTCACGGTCGCGTCGGCTGTGGGCGTAAAGGCGACCGCTACCCAGGTTTGGAAGGGGAAACTCGATCCGCCTTCTGCAATGGTGTTACCGTAGCAGCAAAAGTACGTTGCGAACGGATACGTGCTCAGGTTGCCGCCGATTTTTGTGAGTTTCGCGTCGTCCTGGTTCGATGGAGTGATGTGCTGCGGTGGGTGAGTGGCGATTGCCATTCTCCCGTCGTTGGTGGTCAGGAATTGGCTCTTGGATCCGACAGCCAGTGCGGAGACACCGATTAGTGCCAGCACGGCCAGACAAATCAGCACTCGTGTAAACGGCTTACTAACCATTCTCTCCTCCGTGTTATATGGGTTTCACATCTGTGGTTTGGGATTGGCGCGATCAGCTTCGCCTCCTGCTGCAAACCTGTATCCGCTGAATCCTCCCCTTGGGTGACGTCCGTAGAGTCCGAAAATATAAATTCGGACCAAAACAAGCTCCCGATTTGCAGGAGTGCGGCAAGTAAGAATTCGGGAGCGAAAAAAATCTTACACCCGTGAGGTGTGGTGTCAAGGAGAATCCAGCCCCGGCGCGGCATTCAGTGAATTCGGCGCCAACAGTTGCAACTTTCTGCGCACCTAGTGCAAGAACTTCACCATCAGATCTGATCAGGCCAAAACGATCGGGAAATTTTCGTCGCGAACGCGGCACAATTTGGAACGCGACTACTTAGCGCTTTGCGGGTCGAATGCCTCGGGCGGATCAAAAAAGCAGCGCCGCCAAAACGCCTGATCGGAGAGCGTACCCGCCTTCCACTGTTGAAGAGCCGGCAAAGTTACGGCGGCCATTCCGCCATCGTCTGAATCGAAAATCAACACAACGCCCTCGGCAGTGGTGGCAGTTTGTGTCAACTCGGCGTATTTCTTTTCAAACAAAGATCTGGTGAAGTCGAGTCTTGCCTTCGATCCGGTATCTTTTGGGTTGGCACCGACCTTTTGCACGGTAATAATTCTTACAGTTTTTCCTCGCAGGGGCTGCCAATCTCCGGGGAACGTCGCCGTCTGCTCATCCTTCACTTGAAAAGGCTCTGCCCCGGGCGGTGCCGGATCGCTCCTGGCTTGAACTTCTGAAGTCGTGGGTTCTGGCATTTCCAGACCGGATCGCCGAATCCACCCGCGCGAAAGGCCTGATATTCGCACGTGGACCCAACTCGCATTCATATCGAGAATCTCGAACTCATCCTGCGCCGACGCGAGAAACAAAACTTTGGCGCCTTCAATCGGGCTAACCAGCACGGGCGTATTAGATTTCTTAACCGCAACCAGATTGCTGGGATGGGCTTGATTGTGCAAAATCTCAGCTAGATTCTTGGCTTCCTGCGTAAGCGCAGCCATATGCTTGTCAGCCACCGCCTTCTGAGTTTCCATGGAAGCAACGCGGTCGGAAGCGACTAGGGTTCCTCGCTTGAATGGCGAGTCGCCGGGAGTCGGCTTTACGGTTCGCATTGAGCCTGGAAGCGCACTGTTGGGCATGGGGGCGTCGAGTGTAGGCGCCGGGGGAGCAGGTTGTTTACTCTGCTGCGAAACACTACTTCCGGCCGAAGGCGCGCCAGGTGCCGACGCTTTCGCGCTGAGCGATTCCTCGATACGATCAAGAAGGTCCGTTTCCAGTCGTCCGTTGGATGGCAGTTCTTCGTAACCGGACTTGGCCGACCCAGGGTCCGAATACCAGGCGGTAATCTTTGCGCTGACCCGCACCAGCGATCCGCCCGACGAAACGGAATTTACTTGTATCGCGCATTGATAATATCCGCGCTGAAAGCGGTCGAGCGGATGATTGCCGGCGCGAGCAAAACCGTCCAAGACAGGCAATCGTCCTGAAGTGGGTTGCAGTTGCTTGATCGCGCTTTCCACCTCCGGCTTCGATTGTGAGAATGTGCGTTCATAGGCGCCGGTTTGAGCGTTGACTCCGGATTTCAACAATAAGACGGCGGCCCAACAGATCACCACTCGAAGCGCGGATTTTGCCCTAAGACGCTTTCGCCTCACGGCAGGGACTCCAGTTGTTGCTGATTGATCCAGCCATGCTGTCCGTCTTCGGTTTCCACACCGAACCAGTAGGGTGTCGTAACCACAATTACGACTTCAGCTCCGGTCTCAAGGGTCTTCAAGGTCGATGCCGTTTGGAACGGGGCAGACTTAAGCTGGGCGCCCGGCGCCTTTATGACGCGCTCCACTTTATGGCGGAGATCCTCGACATGCTGCTGCAAAGTTTGGAGCGAGGTTTGTGATGCGGCCAGCGCCGATGCTTCATCGTCCTCGGTTTTCCGCTGGAGGGCTTGCCGGGCCAACTCCTCCTGGCGCTTTTTTTCGCCCTCTTCGGCCTGACTCTTCTGCAGTACCAGGGCGTCAACGTGGTCCTGTATATCCTTAAACTCAGCTTCTTCCACACTGCCGTTGGAGGCGTGGACCGTACGCCGGAAATCCTCCACGAAAACTGCGTCGATGCGAACGATTGTTCTCGAGGCGTCACGGGCTTGCACCACGTAACGCACAGCCAGCGTTCCCTCGTCGTTTGCCTCTTTGAAATTTGTGGGCGTCAGAATCTTGGTCCGCACCTTATAAAAGACAGTTCCCGGCTGTGTCCACGCGGGGAAAAGCGGCATCGAGGTAGCCTCACTCGCATGTTCAACATACTTGTCTTTGTTGTACTCCTGGCTGCCCTGAATGATCCCATCGCCGACGACGGCTTCCACCGCCTGGAGGACTTCGTTCTCCGGCGCCGCGACTTCCGCCGAAAAAGTCAGGCCGAAGTCCTCCTTCTTCTTGTGCTCCCGGCCATGGAGCGGAGCCACATTAAGGGAGAATCCGATTGCAATCAATAGAGATAGTGCGACTTGGGTCCCAAAAGTGCGTGCTGCGTGCACACCGCAGAATTCTCGTTCTTTTGCCCGGTTCTTCATGCGTTCGGCAAGGTCAGTCAATTCCTGGGAATACCTCGTGATTGTAATTGACTTTGGAGCAAGTTCGCGTGAACAACCGCTCTTCACGCCATAACTCGACAAGACCAGAGCAAGAACGTTTGCGTGACAAATTATTGACATTGTTTTTACAAAATCCAGACGAACTTGTCACATCCCATTTTGGGAACGATGCTACGGTAGCATCGTAGGCACTAGGTCTTGCGGAATGAAACGCACAAGTTCAACGAGCAGTACGCGAAAAGCCAGCCCATTCAGTATCCATCCTTCAGGCAATGGTCACGGAATTAAACGCAAACGCACCCGCGACCGCGGAGCTAAAAAGCAGGCCCTGATTTTGGCGGCCCTACAACTTTTTTCAGCCAAAGGCTACGAGGTCACAACGACTCGTGAAATTGCCGCATCAGCGGGTTGCGCCGAGGGTCTTATCCACCGCTACTTCAAGGGCAAAGCCGGATTGCTGACGGCCCTGCTTGAGAGACGCGTCGCGAAGGAATCGACAATTCCGGCTAAAATCCGGTCAAGCCCCAACCTGAAAGATGAATTCGTGCGCCTCGTCGAACGTGAAGTAGATCGAATGTGGGAGATTCGCGATTTTCTTCGCGTTTTCATTCCCAGGGCCATTATCGACCCGGCCATAGGAAACGCCATGAACAAGGCATTCATTTCTGTGCGCAACGAAGACATCCTGACGCGTCTGAAAAGACACGAGTCTGGTCCCGACCTGCCGCAAGACGCGGTCGAAGTCCTGGCGCACTCGGTAGGAGCTCTGGGCCTGTTGTTCGGCTTCGTGCGCCCCGTGCTGCTCGGGCAGGATCGCGCGCGCGCCAAGAAGATGGCAACCACGGTCGCGAAACTGCTGGTGAGCAGTCCAAATGTTCTATTGACTGCGTAGGAACCTCTTCGCGAGTCCCCGCGCGTTCCTTCGTGACCTCGCGACTCGCAGAGCTACTCAAGTTGGGGCGGAAGCGATTCAGTCCTTGCCTAATTCCCTCGCTCTACTTATTATTTCTCCCGTCCTTGCATTGATCCGCCTCGCATCACGAACAATCATTTGAACCGCATCGTCTGAGAAGACGAATTGAAGCAAGACTGGTAAAATGGCGTCCACGAATCTAATGCCAAAATCCATAGTTCTTCAGACGCTCACCTCGAAGCTTCGGGACTATTACACGCTGACCAAGCCCGAGGTGAATCTGTTGATCTTGATGACCACCTCCGCCGGCTACTATCTGGCTGCGCGTGGTCCATTCCGGATCGCGGGGCTGGTGAACACGCTGATCGGAACACTTCTCGTCGC
>Ga0206892_1015_pt1 | contig 26377 bp, 22 predicted proteins | sample Alteio_BWOrgHeat_56_FD_153257 | JGI IMG/M metagenome (GOLD analysis project Ga0206892, IMG submission 153257) | Enriched cells from forest soil in Barre Woods Harvard Forest LTER site, Petersham, Massachusetts, United States - Alteio_BWOrgHeat_Nextera8 ... | reverse complement strand
GGCCCTCCAGGTTCACAATCACCATATCGGACGCGCGTAACATGCCCTTACTCATGCACGTGGGAGTGACCAGAATCCGCTCATCACCGAGACGTACGGAGAGGTTGCCGTCCGTAGCGGCTACATAGCCACCACGGTGCAGCATTTGGCCGAACAAGGCCATTTCGCGTCGATGTTGGCGTTCGCTCAACATGCACATTTCTTGGGCAGCTTGGGGGGAGCAGACCGTCCAGTTTGCGTATGGTACCGCAGGTCAGCGCCTCAATACAATCCGTTTATTACTGTACGGCACTTTGGATGACAAATGTCTGAACTTATAATCGGCGAGTGCTGGTTTCTGAATTTAACTTTTCACTCCCCGCGGAACTGATCGCCCAAGAACCTCTGGCAGAACGATCCGCTTCTCGCCTCTTGCAGCTGGACCGAGCCACGAAAGAGCTTCACGACCGACAGTTTCCGGAGTTTCCTGATCTACTCCGTTCCAACGATTTGATCGTCTTCAACAATACGCGTGTGCTTCCAGCGCGACTGTATGGCAGGAGAGATGGGATCAAGACTCAACTCGTGAGCACGCGAAACCCGGCGGGTGCGGATTTTCTGGCTGGCAGAATAGAGGTTTTGCTCACAAGCCAGCTTTCGCATGACCCAAATGAATGGGTGTTTCTGGTACGGCCCAGTCGCAAGATTGGCGTGGGAGAGCGGCTTATCTTTGGCGACGGTGAACTACAGGCGGAAGTAGTCGCGAGGGGTAGCTTCGGCGAGCGTCACCTGCGGTTTCACCCAACCAAAGACTTCTTCGGCTCTGTTGAACATTTGGGTCATGTGCCGTTGCCGCCTTATATTCACCGGGAGGACTGCACCGCGGACCGCGAGCGTTACCAGACGGTTTATGCGCGGGAGCGTGGCTCGGTGGCCGCCCCAACCGCGGGCTTGCACTTTACTCCAGCGATTCTTGATCGCATACGCGAGCGTGGCATTGAAACAGCGGAGATTACTCTGCACGTCGGCTTAGGCACATTTCAGCCGGTGCGTGTCGCCAATGTGGAAGAACACAAGCTGCATCGGGAGGCGTATACAATTCCGACAGAGGCAGCAGCCCAGATCAACCGCGCCCTGGACGCTGGCAGGCGCGTAGTGGCGGTGGGGACGACCACCGTCCGAACCTTGGAATACGCGGCCAGTCAATCGAAGACAGGGCGAGTGCCGGCGGGCAGCGGCCAGGCCGATATTTTCATCTACCCAGGCTTCGATTTTCAGATTGTCGGAGCCCTGCTAACCAATTTCCATCTGCCGCAATCCACGTTGCTGATGATGGTCTGCGCCCTGGGCGGGGTGGAACCAGTATTGAGCGCCTATGCTCATGCAGTCGCGCAGACGTACCGGTTCTATTCCTATGGTGATTGCATGTTCTTAGAATAATCGAGGCGTTTTTGAGGCCAATTTACGGGTTATACTGGGCTCGCAGGGAGTGAACCATGGGTACACAAGCGCTGTCTAAGCCGGTGTCTATCGACGACTTTGTTGTGGCGTTGCGGAAATTTCCTGAAGCTTCGTTCGCTGGGACTGAACAAATCATCAAGTTTCTTGAAGACAAGCCCGTGGAACCCGACACGCTGGCGCGTTACCTAACTTGGGATCGACAGCACTATACCCGAAACTTGATCGACAAGACGCCGCTTTACGAGCTGATCGCCATCTGCTGGGAAGTGGGCCAGGCTAGTTCTGTACATAATCACCGTGACCAGAATTGCTGGATGGCAGTGCCCGTCGGAAGATTGCTGGTCGACAACTACCGCGTGATTTCCCAACAACTTGACGCTGGCACTTGTAATTTGGAGAGCGCGGACACCGTCGAGATGAATGCCCAACATCCGTGCGCAGTCGATCCCGTGGAACCGGTACACCGGGTCTACAATCCGCGCGAGTTCAACCAGCGAGCGGTCAGTCTGCATGTTTATTCCCGTCCTTTCGATAGCTGCGTTGTGTATTCTGCGGAGCAGGGCACGTGCGGCGAAATCAAACTGAGCTACCACACTGAATACGGAAAGCCGTGCCGGTGACTTCGGTCACTTGTGCCTCCCAGGGGTAGCCGTAAGACAATAACTTACGAAACCTGGAAGGCTTTTATGAACCCAAAATTTGTGTGGTGGCTGGTCGCGGTGGCGACCCTGCTGGTCTGTAGTTGCTCCAAAAAACAACCGGCCTATGAGCAGCCTCAACCCAACATGGATTCCGTCGATCGCAGCGCCGGTTCCCACCTGGACCCAGTAAGAGTTCTGCACCGGGTGATTTCTGTAAGCAATCACGCGGAGTTCGCATTTTCGGTGCCACCGCACCAGAAGGATGCGAGATTGCGCGGCACTTTCCGGTCGTTCACCAAGCGTGGCGCACCCGATTCCACCAGCGATGACACAGCGAACATTGACGTGATGGTTTTGAACGACCAGCAACTGGACGACTTTCAACATGGCAAGCCGGTGGCCGCCACCTACGAAATCGACCCATCACACGATCAGCGAGTCGAGTGGAAAGCCCCAGCAACGTCCGATCAGGCGCAGGCGTACCATCTGGTTTTCAACAACTCCTCTGGCGGCGCCAAAACCAAGTTCGTGCAAGCCGACTTCAGCGTCACCTTTGAATAAGAGTGCCTCGCGCAAAGAGCGCCTCGCCGCACGCCTGCTGATAAACTAAGCGGGTTGTCTCCAAAGAAAAAATCCTCGCTGGCCACGGTTGAAAACGCTGGGAAAGCACCGGCCGTGGATCGCGCTGCGCCCGCGCCGAAGCTCGCTAAGGGCGAACCCGGACGTTTTTTCCTGATTGACACGATGTCATTCATCTTCCGCGCCTACCACGCAATGGCGCGGCAGCGGGGCATGTCCACAAAAACCGGTTTGCCGACGGCGGCGACCTATGTTTTCGTCAACATGTTGCGCAAGTTGCGCGACGATTTCTCGCCACATTATCTGGCTGCGGTGTTTGATGTTGCCGCGCCGACCTTCCGCGATCAGCAGGCTGAAGCCATCACAAGTGTGCGGCGCTTCGATCTGAAAACGCAAACCTTTCAGGAAGTCGAATACCACGGGTACAAAGCCAATCGTACAGAAATGCCGCCCGACCTGGTGCAGCAATTGCCTTTCATCCGTAGAGCGCTGGAGGCCTATCGCATTCCGATTCTCGAACTCGGCGGCTATGAAGCCGACGACGTGATCGGAACGCTGGCGCGCAAAGCGGTCGCTGAATCCTATTCCGTGTATGTGGTTTCCAGCGATAAGGACATGCTCCAACTGGTGAATGATCAGGTTCTCGTCCTGAATCCTCCAAAAGACAACCTGATTTGCGATGCGGCCAAAGTCGAAGAAATTCTCGGCGTCCCTCCCGACCGGGTGATCGATGTGATGGCACTTCGGGGTGACTCCATCGACAACGTTCCCGGAGCGCCTGGGATCGGCGACAAGGGGTCGGTTGAACTCATCAAGCGTTTTGGCTCGGTGGAACAGGCCCTCGACCGCGCGGCGGAAGTTGAAAAGAAAACTTATAGAGAGTCATTGCAGAACAACCGCGACAACATCCTCCTCAGCAAGCAGTTGGTGACCATCGACTGCAATGTGCCTATCGAGCTGAACGTAGACGCGATGCGGATGGGCCAGCCTGACCTTGAGGGGTTACGTGCGCTTTTCACCGAACTTGAGTTCACTTCACTGTTGAAAGAACTCCTGCCAGTGGTTGAGGTGAGTGAGGCTCACTACCGTGAAGCTGCATCGGCCGCGGATGTGGACGCGGTGCTGCATGCGGTTCCCGCAGGAGGCGCTCTGGCGGTCGCGGTGGAAGCGGACACGATCGAGGAAGAAGAGACAGAAGAGAACGAACCGGAAAGTGGGATGCTCCTCTTGGTGCCGGAGCCGACGCCGGAACGGCCGCGAAACATCGCGATCTCCGCAGCGCCCGGCGTAGCGGTTACCGTCGTTTCCGCAGCAGAAGGTGCGACGGCGAAGGTCAAATCCGTTCTCGCGGACCCGAACTCGCCCAAGGCCATCCACGATTACAAGGCAGCTTCACATGTCTTTGAGGCGCAAGGAATCGCGCTACACGGTGTGCGGCACGATCCCATGTTGTATTCCTATCTGCTTGATCCAACTTATTCGTCGCATCGCCTGGCGGATGTTGCGCTGCGGCGCTTCAACCTCAAACTCGGGGGAACGCTTCCCGAGGCAGCCGACATCACCGGCAGATTGGCAACGGCCCTGAGCCGCGATGTGGAAGATGCAGGTTTGACCAAGCTGTATCGAGAGATCGATTTGCCGCTGGTGCCGGTGCTGGCGCGAATGGAGCGGGCTGGGGTCAAAATCGATCGTGCAACTTTGGCGGAGATGTCGTCACGCCTGGAACTCGAGATCGAGAAGAAAGCTAAAGAAATCTACGAGCGTTCAGGGTGTGAATTTAATATCAGCTCGCCCAAACAGCTGGGAGATGTCCTCTTTAACAAATTGAACTTGCCGAAACCGGTCAAGTATGGCAAAGGCCGAACGATTTCGACGGCAGTTGATGTACTGGAGGGATTGTCAGAAGAGCACGATGTGCCACGCCTGGTGCTGGAATACCGCCAGCTCACAAAGCTCAAGTCGACGTACGTGGACGCATTGCCCGCACTGCTTAATCCCACAAGCGGGCGCTTGCATACGACGTTTGGGCAGACTGGGACTGCGACCGGACGATTATCGTCCACCAATCCTAACTTGCAAAATATTCCGATTCGCACCGAACTGGGCCGCGAGATTCGCGCCGCATTCACAGCTGAGCCGGGGCACCTACTGATGGCGGCGGATTATTCACAAATCGAGCTGCGGCTGCTCGCGCATTTTTCGAAGGATCCGCTGCTCGTCGAAGCCTATCGCCGGGGTGATGACATCCACACCCTGACGGCCTCTCAAGTTTTTGGCGTGCCGCCATTAATGGTGACGCCCGACCATCGCAGACAGGCTAAAGTAGTGAACTTTGGAATTGTGTATGGCTTGTCAGCTTTCGGATTATCCCAGAACCTGGGGATTGAACCGGCGGAAGCCAAACAGTTCATCAGCGCCTATTTTGAAAAGTACAAGGGCGTCCGGACATTTATCGATAAGACGCTTGAAGAGGCTCGCCGCGACGGAAGAGTGAGCACACTCTTCGGACGCTTGCGTCCGATTCCTGACATTAACAGTAAGAACGCAAATCTTCGCGGCTTCGCCGAACGCACTGCCGTCAATACTCCTTTGCAGGGAACCGCCGCGGACTTGATCAAGATTGCGATGATTCGGATTGATGTCGCGATGCGCGAACTTGGGCTGAAATCACGAATGACTCTGCAAGTCCACGATGAATTAGTGTTTGAGGTTCATCCTCAAGAGCTGGATACGATGAAGCCGTTAGTCAAAGAACATATGGAGAAAGTTCATTCTCTAACGGTTCCGTTGGTGGCCGATATTGGCGTGGGAACGAACTGGCGTGATCTGGAATAGCGTATTTCAGCGGACGTTCACGAACGTTCTCGCCCTATTTCCCGCTCGGCAGCTTCCCGCAGCATTCTTCGATCGCGCGAGTGAGCAATCCTTCTCGCCCGGATAATTCTCCGCACGCCGAAAAAATACAGGAACCAGAGGAGGGTCGCCGCGACAACGATAAGCAGGACCAGATTCCAAACAGCAACGGCGTTGGACAAGAGTGTTTTCATGGAACCTGTTCGTTGACGACGGCGAATTATCGCTCAGCCTGGACAACCGGGTGCGGCTGTCGTCACGCAACTAGGCACCCAGGACTTGCTTGATCGCGCCCGCGATGTTACCTGCCAGCGTCTGCATCTTTGCTTCCGACTCGGCTTCTACCATCACCCGCGCCAGCGGTTCTGTTCCCGAATAACGCACGACAATGCGCCCGTTGCCGTTAAGTTCATGTTCGGCGGCTTCAATGGCACGCTGGATTTCTGGTACCTGAGCAAACGGTATCTTTTCGCGGACACGGATATTCTGAATCGTCTGCGGAAACACTTTGAGATCTCCAATCAAGTCGGCCAACGGCTTGCCAGTGCGAGCCATAATCTCCATTACCCGCAGTGCAGTAAGCAAACCATCGCCCGTGGTTGCGTCACCGTCGCGGAAGATGATGTGGCCCGACTGCTCTCCCCCTAGAATTGCGCCAGTCTTCAACATCTCCTCAAGTACGTACTTGTCTCCTACGTTGGCGCGCAGCATCTGTATGCCTGACTTGCGCAATGCTATTTCGAGGCCCATGTTCGACATTGTCGTCGCGACGATGGTGGAATTCGCCAGAACACCGCGCGCCTGCATATCGCGTGCAACCAGAAGCAGGACGCCATCGCCATTGATCACGCGGCCATTCGCATCGCTGAACAGAGCGCGGTCTGCATCCCCGTCAAAAGTCACGCCCAGATCGAACGGGCCTGCTTTTTCGGCAATCGTTTTGGCCAGCGCTCCGGGATGAAGGGCGCCGCAATTCTGATTGATGTTCTTCCCATCCGGCGACGCGCTGATATACGTCGCTTGAATGCCACAAGCGCTAAACAATCCCGGGGCCTCGGCGGTCGCTGCGCCGTTGGCGCAATCCACCAACACTCGCAGGCGGCTCAAATCACTCTTCACACCCTGAGAAAGCCACTCAATATAAGCATGGCGAAGGCTTGCTTCACCGGGTAGGCTTGGCGCGGGCTTCAAAGTGGCCGGATTATTGCGCTCCGGGTTCTGCAAAAGAGAAAAAATCTCCTGCTCAATCGCCAACTCATGCGAGTCCGGTAGTTTATATCCATCGCCGGAAAAAACCTTGATGCCGTTATCAGTCCAGGGATTGTGCGAGGCGGAGACAACTACACCCGCCGCATGCTTCCGCGATCGCGCAAGATAAGCAACTCCCGGCGTCGTGATGACGCCTGCGCTGTGAACTTGACAGCCACTTGACATAAGGCCCAGAGTGACCCGGTCCGCAATCCACGCACTCGATTCCCGGGTATCCTGGCCGATCACAACGCTGGCCTTGGAATTCCCCCGAATCAAGTCATGGCCCAGTGCCCGGCCAATGAGGTAGACGCTTTCCACCGTCAATGGGAATTCCCCAGCCACGCCGCGAATACCATCGGTGCCAAAAAGCTGTCTTGTCTGAGAAGTCATTCTGGTTTGGTAACCTGCGCACCACTCGCCTCGTTCTTCTGCATGATAACCGTTACCCGCACGGGATCGGAGCTTGAGGCTTGAATCAGTGGATCGGAGACGTAGGCGTGTCGAAGGAATGTGGTCTGGCTCATAACCCCGCTGACGTCAATGGGGTCGGTGATCGCCACGTCGACCGCATCGACATGCTTCTTCGGCCCACTAATTGTAATCATGGATGGGTTCACCGCGATCCGGTCAATGCTGTAGCCGGGAACGAATGTTCCGGTAACACGTGGCTGTACCGGAACCATCCGCGTCAGGCGCGAGTCGAACACAATATGGAACTGACTGGGAACCACTTGTACCACTTCCAACTCGGAAGGTTCGTGTATTTGTTGAGTGGTCAAATCAAACGTTCGCTCGCCCGGCTTCACGCCGCTCAACTCAATCGCGGCATAGACATCGGAAGGCTGAAGCCGGTGAATCACGCGCTCCGGACCGCGCAACCGAATTTGAGCGCTGGGAATATTCTGGGAACTGATCTCCAGATTTTCCGGAATGTTGTGAAACTCAATGGCCACATCCACGGCAACCTCGGCGACCGGATCGCGCGCCACGGCAAGCCACAGGCCTACCCCCAAAGCCAACGAAAGCAGCTTCAGGCCCAAGTTGTGCAGCACGTAACGGTGTAGGAAATCTCTCATGGTTAGCCGTCGGTTCCTTGATTCAGACGCGAATCCCCGCTGCGCGACAGGCTCTCTGCGCCGGATGTGGCCGAATCTTCACCCGAAATTGAAATCGGTGTCGGCAAGGTCGAAGCCGGCACATAGCGTCGCAACAGCTCTCCCAGCCGGTCGCGTAGCTGCTCCACACTAAGATCACGCTCGATCTTGCCGGCGACTGCCAGGCTGATGCTGCCAGTCTCCTCGGAAACGATGACGGCGATGGCATCGGTCTCCTCCGTCACCCCAATTCCAGCGCGGTGCCGTGTCCCCAGCTGAGTCGACAGTACGGGGTTCATGGACAGTGGAAGGAAGCAGGCGGCCGCGGCAATTCGATCGTTCTGTATAATCACGGCGCCGTCATGCAAAGGCGCACTCGGCCGAAAGATCGTTGCCAGCAAGTCATAGGAGAGTCGCGCATCCAGTGGAACGCCACTCTCAATGTAAGTCCGCAAGCCGATTTCACGCTCGATTACGATCAATGCTCCCGTCTGATTCTGGCAAAACAAATTTGCTGCCAGCACGATATCGTCGTAAGCCTCCGCCTCGGAACCCGACGCCCTGCTCAGACTAAGTCCACGCCCCAACCGCGCCAGCGCTTGGCGGATTTCGGCTGCGAAAACCACGATGAGAGCAAACACGGTGTAGGGAAGAAGGGTGCTGATCAGCCAGTTCAGCGCAGTCAGGTTTCCCAGGCGGGAGAAATAAAATGCCAGCCCAAGTCCTGCCACTCCCACCAGCATGAGCGAGGCGCGGGTACCCTTGATCAGGGCGAGAAACTCATAAATGACGAATGCGACCAACAGAATGTCGATGATCGAGATCACCGACAGATGTGGCCACGGTGCTGAGAGCTGCGCCACTCAAGAACCCTTTCAAAGCAGGATCAGCCAACACCCGCAAACTAGCTTCATTGTAATCCAGGGTTCCCAGCGGGGACGGTTTTTACGAAGGCCTGCCAGGGTGACGAAAGACAGTGGTTAGCCCACTGGATTCGCGGAAATGCCAACACGCTTCATCTCACGCCATTGCAGGTCGCCGCGCAGGTATTGCCAGATGCCTTGCAGCCTCCACACCATGGTGAGCTGCCGGTAGGGAAAGTGTTCGAACAGACAGTAAATGAGCAGGCGAGCGACTTCGCGCCAGTCGCTGTAGCGACGGAATGTCATCTCTTCCAGAAGAACCGAACCAATGGAGATCAAAGTGGCAAAGGCATAGCCGAACAGCAGAAATTGCAAGAAGAAAGACCTGCTCAGATTCCCTGTCATCATCGCAATGATGATTGTGGAATAACCAACCAGTTCGATGATTGGGGCGAAGAACTCGAAGATCCACATGTACGGCAGAACCGCCCAGCCGACGCGACCGTAGCGCTTGCGGAACAGCATGTCGCGATTGGGCCAGAGTGTGTCGATTAAGCCCTTGTGCCAGCGGGCACGTTGGCGAGCCAGCGATTTCAAATCCGTCGGCACCTCGGTCCAGCAGGTGGGGTCGGGAATAAAGTTAATGTGGTAAGGGCGGTGTTCCTCGTGCAAGCGTCGGTGCATGCGGATAACCAGGTCGAGGTCTTCTCCTACCGCATGGGTGCGAAAGCCTCCCACCTGTTTGACCAGATCTCGTTGAAAAACTCCGAAGGCGCCGGAAATAATCGGTAGCATGTTGAAGCCGGCCCAGCCTTCACGTCCCACGAGAAAAGCACGCAGGTATTCGATGACCTGCATGACCTCGATCGCCTTCTTGGGGAGTCGCACTTCCTCGATCTGATTATTCACGACCCGCGAGCCGTTCAAGACCCGCACGATGCCGCCGACGGCCACAACCCGGTCGGGATCGGAGAATACCCCCGCCATGATGCGGATGAGGGATTCTTTCTCCAGAATCGAATCGGCGTCCACAACGCAAACGTACGGGCTGGTGGCGGCATTGATCCCCGCGTTAATGGCATCGGCTTTGCAGCCCGCCGCCTCCTTGTCGAGAACAAAAAGACGAGGTTCGACTGCGCTGCGATAAATGGCATGCAGGGGTGCGGTTGCGATGTCCGGAATGTAGAGTATGCGTGCCGTCTGCAACTGGTAAGCCAGCCGCAGCTTTTCCATCGTGCCATCGCTCGATCCGTCATTGACCACAATCACTTCAAGGCTGGGATATTCCAGCCCAAGTAGGGCTCCAACGCTCCCTACGATGGACCGTTCCTCGTTGTGCGCCGGTACGATGAGCGTGATGGGCGGCGTGAATGGAGACGCTTTGATAAGTTCCAGCCGCAGGCTGCCGAGACGATGACGATGCACGGTGTTCTTGAAGATGGCGACGATGAGGAGCGCCAGGTAGATGAGATTCGAGAGCAGGTAGTAGATAAACAGGGTGTCGTTCGAAATAGCGAGGAAGTGCATTTTCAGCGTCCCGCGGCCGCGACTGCGGCTTTTTCTGAATCCTGCACCCTCTTCTTCACAGCGGTGACGACTTCCATCAACGCCGCTTGTGCCGAGTCATTGGCCGAGCCAATTTCCGATGCGCCGACCAGCTTTTCGATGGCGCCCGAGCGTTCGAGTTCCGAAATAAAGGATTGGAGTGCATATTCATCCTGCGTGGCGACGACGTCTTCGAGAATCTGCTCCAGTTGCGGCTCCATGCGCGCCAGAGCCCATGCGGCTCGTTGCCGCACGTGGCGGTTGGAGTCGCACAAAGTGCGCAACAGGATCCGGATCTTTCCGATGTTTTCAATTTGACCCAGCGCCACTACTGCCCTCAGACGCACGAACCATTCGGGGTCCGTGGCCAACGTGTGCAACGCGGGCAGGGTAAACAGCGTGTTGGTATTGCCTAAAGCGCGGGCCGCCGAGGCGCGAACTTCTGGAAGGGCGTCGGCAGCCAGGATCAGTAACTCCTCACCCAAGTCCGGCGAAGCCAGTTCGCCCAGGACGCGAGCCAACAATTCCCGCAGCGGGCCTTGGGTTTGCTCGACGTAATTCACCAGGATGCTGGGATAGTTTCGGCAACAATTGACCAGGGTATTTTTCAAAGTCCGTTCGGGCACGTCGAAGTTGCCACTGACGACACGATCAAGGATTGGAATGGCGGCTTCCATACGTGCGATGCGACCCAGGCCGCGAACCGATGCAATTCGGGTCTCACGCGACGGAGAGTCCAGTGCATCTGCCAAAGCGGGGATCGATTCCATGGCTCGGGTACGGCCCAGAGCAAGCAGTGCGGTCCGCCGTTTCCAGCCGCTAAAAGTGCGCGCCTCGCAGATACGCATGTCCAGCAATCCGCTGTTGCGGAGACAGTCCAGAAGCCTGGGCAGCTGTTCGGGGGTGGCCATTTCCACTGCATCGAGCAAGATGGATTCGACGATGTCGCAGTCGAGCGGATCGAACCGCCACTCCTCGGCTGAGACCTTACCGGAGACGATGTCGTCCCACCGCGCGCGTAAGGCAACCGTCCGCTCATTCCTCCGGCGAAAGTAGCGCGCGCGATACCAGCGCCTCAACACAATGAATCCGATCAGCAGGCAAATTCCCAGCAGAGATCCCAGAATGGCTTGCAAAACCAGCCCAGCGGGCCCGAGTTTCTCGATTCCGCTAAAAATGAATCCCATAACTCAGTCCAAAGCTGGTATCGGTTTGACCCTGGGTTCGGTTTTGCCGAGCCACATAGCCGTTGATGTCTTGCCGTTCGGCAAACTGGTAACGCAGCCCGCCGCCAAAAGTGTGCGCAGAGAAACGTCCGATCTGATCGATTTGGGCGAAGCTCTCGCTGCCCACTGCGAAGAAGAGGTTGCCGGCGACGCGACGTTGCAGCGGAAATCCCAACTTAGTCCAGCCAGAGGGCGTCCAGTCAATGGGAGTCCCAGCAAAACCGCTGCGTGCCCCCGTCACGTTCAGTGACCACGTCCAGTCGCGAGGCAAGTAAACAATTTGACTGGTGTTCAGTGTCAGGACATGTGCCCCCTGGTACCAATACCAGTGCTGCTGGTATGAGCTTTCCAGGCCTTGCACCCAACGGTTCTCGATGCGAAAGCCGTGGCCATATTCGAAAAAAGCTTCGTTGGTGGGCACCACATCCTGACTATTGGCAATGGCACTCCCAACGCTGATCCAATCGCGTGCTGTCACGTGGAATGATGTGCTGGCAAGAAACTTGACTGCATCCTCGCCAAATCGTTGGTAGGTGGTGACGCCGAAGGCGGTTGACCAACGCTGGTTCCAGCGGGAACTCAAGCTGACGCTCTGGGTCTGGGCGTCGTCGGTGTAGTTGAAGAAGTCGACGTCTTCGCCAATGCGGAGTTCGTGCTTGGCATCTCCCCGAAGACCCGCCAGACTGCCTCTGGCGTCTTGGTTGTTCGGGTCGAACTGAAGCGTTTCCTGATACTCCGAATGAGCTTCCCGAGTGCGTCCCAACAGGGACAGCACACGAGCTCGCCGTGACAAAATCTCAGGGTCCGACGGGGAGATTGCTCTTGCACGATCGAGCACCGCAAGAGCTTCGGGATATTGTTTCTGCCACAGCAGGACGTCGGCAAGGTTGGTCAAAATATCGGCGTCGTTCGGAAACTTGTCGAGGACGAGTTTGTACTCGGCTTCACCCTCGGACCAGCGTCCGTTCCAGGCCAGCAAACGTCCGCGCCAACCGTGGGCTTCCATATCGTCAGGTGCCTCGGCCAACCGCTGGTCGACAATCGTCATTGCCGCATCGAGATGCTGAGCTTTGACTTCGTCCTGCACACTCTGCTGCCAATCGCTCGCAGTCTGCTGCGCAGACGCCGGTGCGAACACGGCCAGCAAGGCTCCAACTGCCACGATTTGAATTGCGGTGCGCCGATGCTTAGATAAGTGTCTAGCGACGACTCTCACGACACGACTCCAATGAGTTTCTTTTCCTTCAAAGCGGCGGTCGCCTCAAGCCTCAACCAGGCGAAAAATTCGGATGATGAAGCGCAACGCAGGGAGATACACACGCTGGCGAACTCAAGCAGCATAGAAACCGACCGACATGCCTTCTTGTAGAGATTGTGAGGCAATGCGAAAATCAATGTAAGTTACACAAGGTCAATTACTTGCGTGCGAAGAGAAGTGTCAAGAAAATGAACGATTCTGCCGAGCGAATACGACCGACAACGAGACGGCATTGCAAGCGCGAGGGTGTTATAGGCCCTCAATGTGTGAACGTGAGACGAAAGGAGGATTCTTGTTCGGCATTCAACTGGGGGAGCACTACGTGAGTTCGATCCGGAAACAGCGTTGCTCCACCTGAAATCTTTGCTATCGGGCGTTGGAATTCAAAAGTCAGAGCGCTGGCGGGTTCTTTTGACTTCACTTGCAGCACGATTTCGGTGGGCGACGTGGCTTTGACTTTCCACTGGAGACGATCGCGGGCACGCCAGAATTTCGCGAAACTCAGCATGTCGGTTTTGAGAATATCCGGCGGCAACTGGCGAAGCAGGTCCCCCTCCGCCGCAGCCTTGAGACGCGATTCGTTGGAGTGAACCAGCACCACGCTCACGGCTCCATTTTCCGCGTTGGCAAGAATCACCTGTACCGCTTGCGGTACGCGGTTAGCGAAGCCGGGAGATTCTTCGTCCTCAATCGTCACTGGAAACTCGTAAATCTCGCTGTCTTCGTCGAATCCAAGCTCCCGCGGAAGTGCGAAAGGGAAATTGCTGAGAACATCGTCGGCGGTAAACGACGAGTCGAATTGATAGCCGGATCGCTCCAGCGCTTCCGGCAGCGAATTCGGAACGCGTAAATGTCCCGCCCGGAAGAATACCGTATCCTGTGCCGGAACTTCTCCGTCCAGTAATTCCTTGCTGACTCGCACCTCGCCGAACACCGTCGCTCCCGACGCCGTATCGAATCCCAGCCCGCGCGGATTGTAGCTGGCATAAGTTTCATGTCCCGAACCCAACTCGAATTTATTGAAACCCCGCGAATGGATAATGGAATGGCTGCCGATACTCGATCCGCCAGCTTTCAGTTCGCGAAGAGTCCTCAGATTCGGCTCGAAAAAATAGCCTTTGCTGTTGGCGTCATCCACGTACTTGGTCTCGATAAAAAACGTGCTGCTGGCCTGGTTCGACTTTTCGATGCGCGCAAAGTCCAGGCCCGGCGCAAACGAATTCGCCCAATCCACATCATGAGAAAGTAGTATGGCCGACCGCTGCCCGCCGGGAATAGTAGCCAGGCGAACCCAGTCTTTGGCGTAGCTTTCGTACCACGCCCTCACAATCAGCAACCATACGTCTGCACCCGGTTCAAATGCGTTCACATAGTGGCGCTGCGCCTCGTAGTCGTGATCGTTCTGATTGCGCAGTACCACATCGAGCAAACTCAATCCGAGGAGATACGCTTTGCCCTTACCCACTGAATTCGCCAGCAGAGCGGCGCTGCCGTCATCAAAGTGCGCCAGGACCTGCGCTCCGCTGTCAGGAGAATAGCCATTGCTCCAGATAATCTCTGGCATCTGGTCGCTTCCCAAACGAATCTCGCGCTCTTCAGGACGATTCAGATACTTCATGACAGGATCCGCAGTGGCGGCGAATGCCAGGCGGTAACGTTGGCGCGACGGAGCGAAGCTGCGAAACCCGAAAAGCGCTTGCAGTCCACCCCAAAAAACGTTCTGCGCGAAAATCTGCCCTCCCTGTTTTACGAATGCGGTCAACTGTTCCGCCTGGGTAGAAGTGAAGGTGTGGGAATCCACGCTGGGATAAAGAATCACAAGACGATGCTTAAGTGCCTGACCAAGATCTTGGGTGATGAAGAACGGAATACCCATTTCTTTTAGGGAGTGCACAAGCGCAAGGGGATTCTCTGGATCGGGGCCAGGATTAGTCCAAAATACCGCGATTTGAAGGGGAAAAGCTTCGGGAAACTCGTGAATCAAGTCAGGGCGTGGGTGAGTGATTCCCAGCAGCGGAACGTCTTTGGTCCGCAACCCAGGCGCAGCCTTGAGAGTCGCCTTCCACACTGCAACCGCCCCACCCAAACTCAACGCCAACAGCGCCGCCACGAAAAATTGCTTCACAAAACAGGAACCTCAACCATCGCCGCAAAATCACAGATCGATTCCAGAGTACGAAGCGAAGAAAGATAAGACAAGGAACTTGAGTACTCATACCTGCGTCGATGAAGGTTGCAAGGCCTGATTTCAGTGAACTCTCAATCCGCTGTACATGTCCCAATTCCCCGACGTGGTTGACCTGTTCACCCGTTTGCCAGCATCAAGTTTCCGCTGACAATGATTCGGGGGAAATTATCACTTGAGCACACGGCTTTCAAGACGGGTTGCGTTCACTGTGGCGTCACTGCTTTCCTTGGTGTTGGCCGGTTGCGGCGGAGTCTCATCTTCGGGACAGTCGCAGAACGGTGGCGGCAGCACTGGTGGCAGCAACAACGGCGGATCGGGCGGAAGCAACAACGGCGCGTGTAGCGCCATGGCCGTGGGCGCGGGAGCAAGCCTGAACGGGGCTCGTCTTTTCCCCGCCGACAACCTGTGGAACCAGGACATTTCCACCGCTTCTGTTGACCCCAACTCCGCTGCCATCATCAATTTCATTGGGCCAAGTATTGGATTGCATCCCGACTTCGGCTCCGGCCAGTACGGCGGATCCAGCATCGGCATCCCCTATGCGGTGGTTGGCTCCTCGCAAAGCCTGGTGAACGTCAACTTCAACGCTTATGGCGATGAGAGCGATCCCGGCCCCATGCCCATCCCGGCTAACGCGCAAATTGAAGGCTTCCCCAATCCTGGCGATCAGCACGTGTTGGTCATCGACAGCGGCAACTGCTTTCTGTATGAACTCTACGGGGCCTCCGTGAACAGCGACGGGACCTGGAATGCCGGCTCCGCCGCAGTTTGGGACTTGGAAAACGATGAGCAGCGCCCCTGGACGTGGACTTCCGCCGATGCCGCCGGCCTGCCGATTTTCCCAGGGTTGGTGCGCTACGACGAGGTCGCCGCGGGAAAGATTCAGCATGCCATCCGTTTCACACTGCAAAACAGTCAGGCTGCGATGGTGCCCCCAGCGTCGCACTGGGCAGCAAACTCTTCGAATTCTCTCGCCGCGCCGATGGGAATGCGGGTGCGGCTCAAATCGAGTTTCGATATTTCCGGATTCTCGGCGAATGTGCAGGTGATTCTCACCGCGCTCAAGAAGTACGGAATGATCATGGCCGACAACGGCAGCTCAATGTACCTGAGCGGCGCTCCCGACGACCGCTGGGACAACAACGATCTTCACAACCTCGGGCAGGTGCCGGCTTCGGCCTTTGAAGTGGTGCAGATGAATCCCATCTATACCGCTTCCACCGTGCCGCAGGGTGCGGCGCCCAGCATTAGCAGCTTTACGGCGAGTTCCACAAGCGTGAGTTCGGGAACCAAAGTGACGCTCAACTGGCAGGCCACGGGAACGTCGTATTACGTTCTCTCGCCGCAAGTCGGCGCTGTGCGCGGTAGCAGCGCGACCGTGACGCCCACTCAAACGACGACCTATACGCTGTGTGCGACCAACCAGTATGGACGCACACAAGCCTCGGTAACGGTCACAGTCCAGTAGGTCTTCACCGCTTGCCGGACGCGACATGCGGGCCCGCCAGCGCCGCCTGGGTATGGTTCAGAGTGAAGCGCAGGGACTCCTCTGGAATGCTGGTGATGAAGGGACGGATCAGCCACCCCAGCCCCTCGGGAATGTCGCGGGTGAGAGAAATCGCCTCCAATTGAATGTAGACGCCTCCGTCGCGCTCCCAGAAGCGCCAGTAGGAATTGAGCCGCCAGAGATATCCGCTATCGTCGCCGACAGGCTTTTCGCGTTCGCCGCTCTTTCCTGCGTCTTCCACCTCGGCGATGCGAACGCTATGAGAAGAGCTGCCGGCACGAACTGAGTCCAGGTGAAAATAGCGGACGTCGTATTCGGAATTCAGGACAACGGTCACCACCTTTTGCTCGCGCAAGCGAAGGAAAACTTTGAAATCGTCGCCGTTGTGTGCGATCAAGTGCGAGCCATTCACCTGGGGTGCGTAGATTCGTGAGTGCTCGTCGTAGTTCTGCAAGAGAGCCATCGTCTGCGCGAGGCTTGCGCCCGGAAGAAACGCAATACCCAACCAGTGAGGAATAAGGCCACCGGAGATGGGTACCTGCGTCCCTCGATCCAGTGTTTCCAGCTTCTGGGTCACCACTTCTCCGCGCCTCAGGCGCGCATAGACGGCTTCGCGCTGCGCAGCGGCCAGACCATCAGGCCAGAGGAATGGGCCCGAATGTAGTTCTTTATCCATGCGAGCCTCACTCAGATTTACGTAGTGGTCGAAAGCGGCGGCGGTCGCTGGCTGCAGAGTCTCCGCGTTTGCAAAAACAGAGACGGCAAGAAGCGCAATAGACAATATGGAGTAGCGGCCCATGACAGTCCTTCTGGATGATTCGAGTTGAAGACTACGCTTACGGCATCCGGCGTTCAATGCATCGCAACTCAACCCGAGGTCAACTGCGAATAACCCGCTAAATGTCGGTATGACCATGGCTTGGGAGTCGAGATCAAGGACCTCAGCCGAAAAATCAGATTAGTTTAAGATGGATGGCCATGCCGCAAGAACGGCCCAATGGCACCTTCCGCTTTGGTATCTACGAGGCCGATCCGGATTCCGGCGAACTCCGCAAATCGGGCTTGCGGCTGCGCGTCCAGGAACAACCCTTCCAGGTGCTGCTAGCCCTGCTCGCCCGGCCAGGAGAAGTAGTCACGCGCGACGAATTGCGGCAGAAACTCTGGCCCTCCGACACTTTTGTCGACTTCGATCACAGTCTCAATACGGTGATCAACAAGCTGCGCGAAGCTCTCAGTGATTCCGCTTCGAACCCACGTTTTATCGAGACCCTGGCACGTCGCGGATATCGCTTTCTGGCACCGGTCGAATTCGTAGTCAAACAAACTGCAACTATGCCCGTGGCACCGCCCGATGCCTTCACTGTGGGCGCTTCAACCGAGCCCCCCGCGGACGGCATGGTCGATAAACCGCGTTCGTCAGGTTTTGTTCTGACTCGCGCCGAGGATGTGCCGGCCGTTTCGCGACTCCACGTGCGCCTGCTTTTTCTCTTGATTCAAATCATGTATCTGAGTTTCTACGTAGTAGCCTTGGCTCGATTAATGCGGGTGCAGGAACTCCTGGAGCGAACGCTCGGATACCCTGCCTGGGTTCTCACCCTGCTCGTCGTTACCGCCGTGATCGGACTTCCAATCCGTTTGTATCTCATCTCTGCCGTGACCTTCGATCTTGCCGCATTGACTCGCAAATTCCGCCGACTTTTTGCTGTGACGTTTCCACTCGACGAACTCTGGGCGCTGTCGCCGTTTCTCATCGCGCCGCAGATTGGAATCGGCTCAGCGCTGGCTGCTACAGCCGCGCTGATCTATGTTCCCTTCGCCCAACGAACTTTGCTGCTGATGGGCGACCACCAACGCTAGTCACATCCAAGCGAAGCTCCGCCGCAGTGCGCAAATCCTCAGGCCGAGGGCACTGACTCGTCGCGAGCCACAGTTGGAGAAAATACCCAGCGATCGCTCGCCAGGAAGTTCCCCACCGCACAGGCTGCAACTGTGATGAGATTCGCGACCAGCACACCCATGCCCAGTTGGCCAACCAACCACCGCATCAGGACCAGGCTTCCACAAATCGAAATCGCGCCATTGCTCAAGTGGAAACGAAGCAACCGGGCCGAAGATTCGGACCATCCTGCTGCATCGCGATCCTTCCAGGTAAAGCGCTGATGCCACATGAAATTGTGGAGTACCGCAGCCTCAACTGCCAGGCCAGTAGCCCATAGATAGTGACAGCCCATGGTGGTCAGAAGCTCGAGCACTAACAACTGCACAATGATCCCAAGAGCTCCCACCAGAGCGAACTTGGCCGAACGCTGCAAGCCAGGGTAGCGAGAGCTAGATTTTTCAATCGATCGCAGCCAGCTGCGCGACCACCCCGTCACGAGATTTTCTCCTGGCGATACAGAATTCTTGTGTGCCGAATGGCCGAAACCATCAGCATCAAGCCCATGCCAACGATCGCGATCGCTCCTCCCAGGTCAAACAAATGCACCTGCCAACCTAGAACTTTCACGGTTGGCCAACGCAGTAGCGCCAGGGTTCCCACTGAGAGCAACAGACGTATTTCCGTCGGGCCGAACTTCCAGTACGAAAGCTGGAATTGCCCCAGCGTGTAAGTGGCAAGGTAAGCCTCGATCGAAAGCATCAGGAACGCGACCAGCATTCCAAACGCGATTCCCGGATGCACGTATCCCGAAAGCGCCATTCCCCCCATTAGGAAAAACGCTGCAAGGGTGTCGGCAATATGGTCGACATAGAATCCATAGCGTGGCCGCTGGCAATTTCGTACTCGCGCTAGCGTCCCATCCAGACTGTCGCCCAGCCAGTTCAGCGCCAGACACACAACGACGAGATATAATCCCCAGCTGTTCCATCGCGCCAGGGCAAACCAAACTCCAGCCATACACTGCGCGACAAAACCCAGCGCCGTAAGGTGATCGGAGTTGACCCAGCGAGACGTTCGCTCCGCCAGCCATAACAGCGCCCTTTTCTCGGCTGCGGCCACGAAGCTCTGCTGCAGTCTGGTCGCCGGGGTGAACCCCAGTTGCTGGTGGCTTGCCTGCGGGTAGGTTTGCGTGGACATCGACTTCGCCTCCTAACTTGGTGCGAGGCCAAATATCCACTCGAACATGGATGAGATCAATGCAGCATAGCTCAAGCCGGGAACAAACGAAGATCTCTCGCTAAGCCACACAAACAAACAGGGTTTTGGTGATCTATCGTCGAGGCTCCAGCGTCCGAAAAGACGCACCGTTCAAGCTCTAGACCAATTCTTACTGCAAGCCGGATTGGGTGAGCTTAACCGCACAAAAGTCTGTGGCTCCGCAAGGCGTGGTATTCCCGTTCGGGGGAGGGCGCAGCGTCCCGAAGTAGATGCTGGCGGCTTGCGGCACAAGGGCGACGTTGTCGATAGTAAATGCGCTGGCGCCGCCCCATTCGTTCACCGCAGTGTTGTTGGGCGGCGTAGTGTTCAGCACGATTCTGTTATTAACATTCCACTCGGTCACCAGGTTCGCACCCGTTGTTCCGTTGAAATTGCCTGTCCCAACAAAAAGCCGGTCCGTGGTTCCATCATAAAAGTCCAGCAAAGGCGAGCACGTCCCGGCCGGATTGGCGGCGCCGTTGATGTTCCGATCGTCCGACATGGCCGGAGTTGCGTTCATCAACCCATTGGGCGCACTGAACGAAATCGCATACAGGCTTGGCTTGGTGGGGCCGTTGGCTTGCGTGCCGCAAGCGTAAAGTGTTCCAGCTCCCGTCTTGGGCCCGGTGGTAAAGTAAGCGTCGTCGAAGTCGCCATCCAGAATAAATTGTGTGCTCGCCGGTCCAATATCGGCGACCACTTTGGATGCAAGACTCAAGGGCATCTGAGCCACAATCGAGTGGGCATTGGTGGCATCGGCCGCAGAAAACACATAGACAAACCCATTGGTCGAGTCCACGATCGGAGACAGTACGATGGGATCGCAAGGCGTCGTACAAGCAGCAATTGCAATCGACCCTCCGGCAACAAACCCCGCAGGTCCAGGAGTGTAGGAGTATACGGAGAAGCCATCCGACACAAAAACCTGGTTCGTGACCTGGTCGTAGACCGGAGACGTCAACAACGCATTGGCCTTTACCGTGACGCAATACTGCACTGTCGGCGTGCCCTTGAAGACGCCGGTTATCTTGTAAAGCTTCCCGTTGTCGGCGCCTACGTACGCAATGTCGTTGGTGTAATCGATGTAAGCGGATGAATTGCTGTTGCCGGCACTGGCTTTACATCCCGTCGCAGCAGAATTGGTGTAGTCCAGCCGGACCAGGGATGCTCCCGCAACCTTTATCACCACCGGGTGGGTTGCGTCAGTTCCTTGTCCTGCCGTCGGAATCAGGACATCGAACAATGCGGGCGTGCCGTTTTCTATGAAGGAGATTTTCTTGCCATCCAGCGAAAGCGTAGGAGATAGAAACGATGGCGACGCGCCGATGGCATAAGACCACATGAAAGTTGGCTTGGTAAAGTCGGTAGTTGGGGGCGTCTGCGGCCCGAACGGGCAGGAAGATGAAGCCGTTCCCACGTATAGATTGTTAAACGCCAGGACGTTGGCTTGGGTCGCGCTGGGAGTTGCAGCGACGGTGTAGACGGCGAAATCGTTGGCGCAACTGTAGGTACCGTTGCTGCTGAAGCTGTACTTCGCCGGACTTTCTCCCACCGCCATGCCCCCGGTAACCGGAGTGCCGGTGCCCGGCCCCAACGACATCGCCCAATCCACACGCGCACGCTTTTTCTTCACCAATCCCACTTCCGAGCGATCCGGAATTCTCGGGAAAAACGATAACGGCGTGCGTTGGTTCCAGTTGATCCAGCTGTGCGGATCGCGAGCAGCAGCGGTGCGGCTTTCAGGTGAACCTCCGTTGGTGAAAAGAATGTGCCGGGCGCTCCAATCCAGGGGAATGCCAACGTGTTCTTGTACACGCTGTTCTTGCCCCAGCGCGGAGACTGCAAGCGCGAGCAGGCCTGCCATCACGCAGCCTAGGAAGGCGTCGTTGAGCCTACCGTGTCGGGCATTCCTTTGCACCATGGTTTTCACCTCAAGTCCCAACCCTGCGACCTCGAACCTCCCCGGGTGCGGACCAATCCCGTTCCCATTTTCGCTCAATTTACGAGGTTTTGACGCTTACTTTCGTAACTCCGAGTGATCAACCGGATTCCCGATTGGTGACCGGCGTGCCATGAGACGGGTCCGTCCACGATCAGTTTATTAAGGGTTTAGGCGCTGGCTTGGATTTGAATCAACCGCGGGAATGTCCCTTGCCCACGCGATAGCATATTGGCGGTTGGGATTCCAGTTCGTTGAAACGATTTCTCGCAATCGGCATTGGATGGCCCTCGCATGTTGCCTTGCATATACGCCAAACCGGGGCAACGTGTACAAGTTCCCACGTGGGCGCAACTGGAGCAGGTGGGAAGGTCGCGGGCGCGAATAGAGCGGACTTCTTCCAACTGCGGAGAATGTTGCCAAATGTCCAAGAATTTCTGCTGCCGGACATTGCCGCTGGGCAATGGAAACTGCACGCACGGGAAAACGTCGCCGTAGGGAGAAATGTAGCAAGCGGTGTGGCCGGCGCTGCACGGATACCCGTCCATAATGTCCTCGCCGGGGGGGGGCGGAGCGGCGCAAAATTCTTCCACGTTGTTTACCAGTTGTTCATTGTGAAAAACCTGCTTGAGTTCTGACCCAGGGATGCGTAGAGCGAGGACAGATGTGTCTCCGTCCATCTTCGGGGTGATTGTGGGATCCAGCGTGTACGCGACGCCCAATTCTTTGGCCAGCGCCATGACTCCCGCGTTGTCGAAGGAGTTCGCGACCATCAGCACATTGGCGATCACGACCTTCAAACCGTGCACCTTGAGGAACCTTATTGCTTCAACAGTTCGTTTCAGCGAACCCGGCAGTTTGGTGATTGCGTCGTGAATCTCAGGCCGGTGGGAATAAACACTGATCTGCACCTGCTCCACGCCCAGCTCACGGATTCGACGCGCTTCGGGCTCTCCGATCATTACTCCATTGGTCTTTATTTTCACGTTGAACAGAAGACGGCGCGCATATTCCACAATCTCGAAGAAATCGCGTCGCATCAGGACTTCTCCGCCGCTCAACGTAAGCAGGAAAACTCCGGCATCGCAGAGCTGCTGGAGCAGATCTCGAATCTCCGCCGTCGTCATCTCGCCGTGATCGTCGTGATCGAGATAGCAGTGGATGCAACGCTCGTTACAGCGATACGTAATATCGAGGTGAACGCTGATGGGGATGCCCAGTGCTTGTGCCTTCTGGTTCATCTCTGCAAGCAGGCTCACCGGACCTCCTCTGGCGAAGTTGTGATGGGTTGCTCGGAAACTAGCAAAATTCCGTGCAGAGAAAGTTCACGAACGAACTGATCGGCGTCTTGGCGCGCCTGATTCGATTCCACATCGAATTCCTGGCAAATTTTATCCGCGATCCCGGAAAGCGGCGTACATCCGTCCGCTGCCTGCCAGATTGCAGTCGCAACCTCGTTCAGCGTGAAGAAAGTCGAGTCCGCCGCCGACATCACCATCATTTCGTCCCCGACCAGGCGGGCCGCTATTGCGGAGCTCCGCGCGATGTATTTTTCGGTGATTTTTATCTCCCCTGTCAGCGTATTATCTCCCAGACTCGCCTGTCGGGAGCAAATATCAATCGCCAGACAGGTACCCGTTCTACAAACTGACACGCGGACTGGAAGACCAGGCTCACCAGCTCTGGATCATCGGCGAAGAACAGAATGTTTCGCATGAGCAGCCGGACGGCATCCGGCGGCGCAACCGGGCCGATGCGATTTTCAGTTCCTTTCTCCAAGAGGAAAAGCGTTTTCACTGGAGCGGATTGATTTTCTCCCACCGTCGCCAACTCTCCGGCGAATGGGGTACCACAGGCCCAGTACTCGTCCCCCTGACGCCGGACATACGAAACCTCGTCGGTAAGCAACCTGGCATCGGGTGGCGCGAGGCGAGAAATCGTAGTCTTCCCCGCGCCCGAAATGCCCGCGAACAGGAACGCGCGTCCGCCGCGAATGGCGCTGGCGGCATGAAGCAGAAATCCGCCCTGCTTTGCCAAAATCAGCGTGTGAATGATGCGTAGCACGGAATCAATGGCGTACGGGTTCCGCGACTGGCGGATGCGGCCACGGCCTTCTGCAGCATTCCAGAGAGCGCGAAAGTCGCCGCGCTGAAGCTCCCACTGGCCGTCCTTAAGCAATACCTGGACATCTTCGTCGGCATTGACCGCCGGCGCGTGCGGTTCGTCTGAAGGATCAAACAACTCCATCTCGAACTCGAATTGAGGAGCAACCTCGGGCTTGATGAATCCCGTGTAGCGGTCTTCAAGCATTCGACGAAACGGCATATCTGAGGTACGCAGAGCAATTGCCATACCTCCGATCTCGATAGCCACCGAGTCGCTGGCCGAGATGTGCGAAACAGAACTCATGCATCAACCCGATTCGCAGCGCTTACCCGCCCGAGATACGTTGGTGAGTGGTTGTACCAAAATAAGTGGGCTCGCAAAGTAAGGTTTCGGAAAGCGTCCCAGTTGCACAGCATCCAGGCGAGCGCGCTCGCCCAGAACGCGACTCGTCTCCGGGGATTTACGACTTGCCTCCCACGATGAATCGCAGACACTCGACCCAGCAAGTCGGCTGTGGTCGCGGGCGGATCAGGTTGCGGCATGGAATCGCCGCGTGTAATCCATTGCGAGTTGAGCCTGCCGACCAGGCGATGAACGAAGAATCTACCGTCGCGCGCAATCAGCACGATGTCGCCAGAAACAATCTTGGCACCCATTTTGCTTTCGATGACAAGAGTGTCTCCGGGCCAAATCGAAGGAAGCATGCTAGCCCCGGAGACTTGCATCCGAATGACGCCACCTGAGTTGAGGATTTGTGCCGCAAGATCGAGCCGGCAATCCTCTCGACCGCCGGTGGTGAACGACGGAATCAACACTACGAAGTTTTCCGGTTGAAGCGGCATTGAAATTCCGTGGGGGTGACTTTGCCGCAGGAAAGCGCCATGGTTTCGAAAACTTTCTCGAAGCGGAATTCCGGTTTTTGATAAGGTTTCTTCCGCGGACGAGGGCTCTCGTTCACGCTTTTCTCGTCGGCATTCAGGTCTTTGCGATCCATATAAGTCCGCGACTCCCCAACCGGCTGTGGGGGCAGCTCGCACGAACGCCTGAGGAATCCTTTTGTCCGAAGTCTACAACAAGATGGGAAGGAATTGGGGTGGGATTGTTGATTCCGGCCGATCGAGCAGAGCTGACATAGCGCGGACGTTCGAGCCAGCTTTCGCGAGCGCATCTTGCACTCGCCTCGCGCGGGACATCACTTCGCTTTCGGCTGCTTCGACAACAGCGTCACCCGCCCGGTAACTTTCTGCCCTTTTTCCATGCCTCCGATGAGCACCAATCCCTCCGGCGTCACCAGCAGCCCGCGATGATCCATGGTTGGGTCCGGGGTGTTCTCATCAATGGTTTCCCACTTCCCGGTGCGCAGGTTGAAGTCGAATGTCACCGGAGAGGGCTCCGCTGGCTTGTCGTCATATCCTACGCCGTTGTAGTCGTACGGATTGTCGGTTCCACCAGTGAAGTAAATCTTCTGATCTTTTTCAGAACCCCCAGCCGCGATGCGGAAACGGGCCCCGCCGGGGTGGGCCGCCAGCTTGCTCCATTCAATCTTCGTGGGATCGTGATGATCGATCTTTCCCATCCAACATTCGTCGGAGGCTACAAACCTTGGGCCGGTGGTTGCGGGGTTCTTGCCCGCTCCGTCCACATAGACAATGGTGTCGTCAACCAGCGCTCCGGCATGGCCGAATACCGGTGGGCCGGGAATCGATGTAGCTTGCAACCACTTGTCTTTGTCGGTGTCATAGAGCTGAACGCTGCTTACGACACTTTTATTGGAGCGTCCACTCACTAGATAAATGTAGCGGTCACGATAAACGCCGACGACCGAGTCAGCCACCGGAATCGGCAAATCCGCGCCTCGAAGCCACCGGTCGCCCGAGGGATGGTAGATGCCCACGTCCGGAACGATCAGGGCGCCGCCACGGGCGTCCATCACGTAACCTCCGAACAAGTACAAATTGTCGTGGGCCGCAGCGGCCACGGCAGCAATGCGTCCCACCAGACCGGGGACGGCATGGATGGCGGCCCACTTCCCATCTCGCGTATCCAGGGAAAATGCCGAGTTAGTAATGGCGTCCCAAGTTTTCTTCGGCCCCATTCCCATGAAAGAAAACAACAAGAGCTGACCGTGGACCTTCTGTAAAGCGACTGCATTATTGGAGACGGGATCCGGGATAGGATCGACCACAGAATCAGCGGCGAAAAGCACACCCACGAGAGCAACTGACAAAATGAGCGCAGAACGCCTTTTCATGAAGTTCCGGCGAAAACTGAACAACCGCATGAAGCAATCTTATCAACAACGAGCGCCCGCGAACATGATTTTGGCGCAGCTTTAACAGACGCGCCCTGGGCAGATCACGAAGTCTGCGTCTCCTGCCTGTTTGATGCCTTCTCGATAATGCGCCCATCTCTGCGAACCGTCTCGGCGTAAGTCACAGCAAACAAGACAATAACCGGAAGGCTGGCATACGCGTAGACGTGAGCCTGCAGCAGCCAGAGGTGAAGTGGCGGAAAAAACAGCAATGCCGCCATCGAAAGCAGCAGAACTCTCATTTGTTTCGTCGTATGTTTCGTCGTAGTTGCGCCAACCAACAAATGATGAACGACCAACACCAGCGGAAAAAGCAACAGAGTTAGATCGTGTGGGCTCAGGTGATAGCCCACAAGAATGGCTGCCAGGGACGCATTCGCAAACACCAGTTGCATCCGGAGACCGGTGCGAAGCGCGAGCGCACACGCGCGCACTTGAGT
>Ga0206892_1014_pt1 | contig 27365 bp, 27 predicted proteins | sample Alteio_BWOrgHeat_56_FD_153257 | JGI IMG/M metagenome (GOLD analysis project Ga0206892, IMG submission 153257) | Enriched cells from forest soil in Barre Woods Harvard Forest LTER site, Petersham, Massachusetts, United States - Alteio_BWOrgHeat_Nextera8 ... | reverse complement strand
GCAAGGGACTGTTCGCGGGGGTTTCGCTCGCGGGTTCTACGATTCGGTCCGACGGCAGCGCCAACGAAAAGCTGTATGGCAAGAAGCTGACCGCACGTGAAATCATTCGCGACGGCAAAGTGAAAGCTCCAGCCGCTGCGGCGGAACTGATATCGCTGTTGAACTCGAAATCGCCCCACAACAAGTCAGATCCAAAGTCGTTGAAGTAGCTCTGGAGTTTGACCGATAGTTTTGCGAAGTTAAAAGGCCCGGCTGCGAACAGCCGGGCCTTGCACTTGTTGGTGGAAGCTTAGACATAGCTCGCTACGCCCCGCATCTTGACTCTCTCACCTCAGAAACATCGGCAAACACAAAACCGTCGCATTCAATTATTTTCCCGCTGCTAACGCAAATAGGGCGGGAGAATACCGGGGCGTCGTAAACGAAGGTGTGAAATTCCCCATTTTCGCCGCATTGGTCTACCGCGCCTGGCAGAGCTTCCAGCAGGGTTAGGTCGTAGTCACGGCCGGCGAATGACTTCGCCAGCTTCTTCGGATCTACGCAGGTGATCTTCGCTTTTACTCCGGCTCCGATCATCTCGCGGCCCAGCCGGTCGGTGGGAATTTGCCAGAGCGGAAACAGTGGATCGAGGCCAGATCCTGCCAGCTGCCGTACCCGGTAGTCGCGAATATCCTCGAGAAACAGGTCGCCGAAAGCAATCGCCGTAATTCCTTCATCGGTTGCTTTCTTGCACACAGACCGCATGCGAGATTCGTACTCCTGGTTGGAGCACGGCCACGGCAGTTCCACTGCCCACAGCGGTAGGCCGGCCCGCTCCGCTTGCGCTTCTACCAACTCGCGGCGAACAGCGTGCATCGCCACCCGATTCGCTTCGGAGTTGAAGGTCGTGATCAGCGCAACCACTTCGATCTCCGGGCGTTGCTGGAGGACGTGTAATGTCCAGGCGCTGTCTTTGCCGCTACTCCACGATAAGGCGACTCGGGTCACGTGCGGCTTGCGGTCATCGGCTGAGGTTCTCGCGCCGACGATTCGATCCGTCGCCAATGCGTTCCTTCCGATTTTTCGCCGAACGGCCGCCCGTGAAGAATCTCGGCAATGATCTCCGCGGTTCGTGAGATCGTCATCCCCGAACGGTTGAAGAACAGATTTCCATCGGCAAAAGCCACGTTACCGCTGCGAACCGCTCGCAACTCCTGCCACCAGGAATGCCTCTCCAAAACAGTTTGTTCGCGCAGACTCCGTTCCAGCGTGAAACCGCAGGGGGCAACGATCAAGCATTCTGGATTCGCATTTCGCAGCCGCTCGGCTGGGATCGCGCTCGAGTACTCGCCTTTCTCTCCCAGCAGGAGTTCCCCGTTCGCAATCTCCACCAGCTCCGGCCCCCAGTTTCCCATCGCGAATAGCGGGTCGGTCCACTCCAGCATGACCACGGTTTTCCTGACTGAACGCGCGGCCTCGCGCCGGACTCTTTCGAGACTATCTTGTTCTCGCTGGATAAGTGCTCGACCCTGATCCTCAAGGCCGATGGCTTGCGCGATGCGCAAAATGCCTTGGAAAATGTCGCTTAACGAGAAGGCAGACAGCGACAGCTGTTGCGTGGCGACGGCACACGCCCCACTACGTTCAACGTCACCCGGAGTAATGGCACAGACTTCGCAATGTTCCTGCGTGATCAGCAGATCGGGGCGCAACTTTTCGATTAATTCCGCGTGCAGATGATAAAGCGGTTCGCCCGAGCGGATTCGGCGGCGCACCTCGGCATCAATTTCTCCGCTTGAAACGGTGACGTCGAACGCTGGTTCGCTACAAGCCGGCAGGCGTCGCACCCATTCGGGGTTGTCGCACTCGTGTGACCGCCCGACCAGCATTTCGCCGGCTCCGAGGTCGCAGACGATCTCGGTGGCGCTCGCCAATAGAGAAACAATGCGCACGTTACGCGACCTGTTGCCGGGGTTGGCAAAAATGACTGATGGCTGCGTATCCGCCGAAGATTGCTACCGTATAAAATGCGTCGCCCAACACCTGGTTCTGATAAAAAGGCAGTCCGGCCGCGAAACAAGTTGCCAAGCCTGCCGCGGTACGCGGGTATGACGGGCCCGTGGCCCAGTACATGAAATTGGTTATCACGAAGAAGGAAAGGCTCGAGGCCAGCGCCGCAGCGGCCAGTGAACCTACGCCTCTTCGATCGCGAATCAACCGGCCGAACAATACCGGGATCAGCAGGCCTGCGTACACATACCAAAAGCCGGGATAGAAGCCCATCACAGCATCGCTCAGAACCACCGCAAGCAGCGTCACAAAAATACCCGTGCTCGCTTTTTGAGCCTTGCTGCCGGCAAATAATCCGATGGCCAGCATCGGTGTAAAATTCCACGGATGCGGCAACAGTCGCATTCCCGCACCAAGCAACACCATCGCGATCCACAGGCGTTTTTGAATTTGCATTGCTGATCTCCCCTCGTCATTGTATTGCGTCTCGCGGTTTTTCGCGGGCTGAAAACTGACAATCCGTCGGATTAGGAGCAGTTTCAAAATATGAGGCCAACGTGAGAGCATGTTTGCTCTATGAAACCCGATCCAACCGTTACCCGCTGTCCTTGGGCAAGCAACGACCTCGCCATTCGCTACCACGACCAAGAGTGGGGAAACCCCTCGCATGACGATGTCAAACTCTTCGAGTTCCTTGTCCTTGAGGGCGCGCAGGCTGGGTTGAGCTGGGACACCATCCTGAAGAAGCGTGAAAACTATCGCGCCGCGTTCGATGGTTTCAATGCGAAGAAAATCACAGGCTACGATGCTCGCAAGATCAAGAGTCTGATGCTCGATGCCGGCATCATCCGCAATCGCTTGAAGATTGCCGCAACCATCCAAAACGCAAAGGCTTTTCTCCAGGTGCAGAAAGAATTCGGATCATTCGACGCCTATGTTTGGCAGTTTGTTGGAGGCAAGCCCATAGTGAATTCACGGCGCTCACTAAAACAGGTTCCAGCCAGCACCCCGCAATCGGATGCCATGAGCAAAAACCTGAAAAGGCGCGGCTTCTCCTTCGTGGGCACCACGATTTGCTATGCCTACATGCAGGCGGTGGGCATGGTGAACGACCACCTGGTTACGTGCTTTCGCTACGCGCAACTGAAATGAGGGCCTGGCACTTGAATTTTGACTTACCGCTTCGCAAGGTGTGCAGAGATTCCTCGATGCTGCTGTCTAGCTACCCGCCGCCCTGGCCTTGATTCGCTCAAGATTCCGCATCTCGATGACTTGCCCGATCCGCCGCGGCACAACTGCAATCCGGGCCTCATCGCGCGCCCGCTCGATCCGGACCACTGCCCGGTCCACCACGCGCGCCAGCGCCGTCCCAACATCCGCCGCGCGATCTTCCCGCAGGCGCAACTTTGCTTTCTCCGGCGAAAGCCAGGTGCGATTTCGATTGGCCTCTTGCGGCGGATCGAGCCGTGAAACCTCGCAAAGATGTGCGCTGACCGTCATTTCTGTTGCCCGTCTTCTCCCTTCGCTGCTTTTGCGGCGAACATACTGCGCAAACGCGGCCTCCTCAATTCGGCCGTGCACCCCTGCCTCTTCAAACGCCTCGAGTGCGGCGGCCTGGGCGTGCGTCAACCCTGGTTCCGCGCTTCCTTTAGGGAAAGTCCAACGCCCGCCACGAGTCTGCACCAGAAGAAATTCGATGCCGCTATTGCGAACCCGATAACAAACCGCGGCTACTTGTTCGCACCCGCGCAGCTTGCGAAGATGCGCCAGGCGAAAGAATTTTCCGGTTTCATTCCTTGACCAGCCCGCTGGCAAGGGTGATTCTCCGCGATTGCCGCCACCGTAATTCCCGGAACCCATAGCAGCAGAGTGCACGACGGTAGCCGCTTCTGGCTAGAGCACAGCTTGGTTCCGGGGGACACTCTGCTTGCCGGAAAAGTCGTCTTCGGCCGCTATTGCAGTTTCGCGTATTCTGCTTTGGCTTGCTTGAGAAGGGTCAACTCGGGGTCTGCGCTTTTCCAAAGATCGAGGAAATTCCGATAGGCATCGCGAGCGTGAGTGGAGTCCTTGGCCAGAGAGAAGGCGCGCGCTCGTTCCAGTCGGGCTAACGCGGCAAGCGGAGAGTTCAGCACCAGGCCGGAACGGTCGATCAACTTCTGAAATTCCACGCCTGCTTTGACGGCATCGCCCCCAGCCATGTAGGCCTGACCTCGCACATACGCCGGATAAATGTTTCCGACAGGAAATGCCGACGGCGCCGCAAATTCAAACGTCGCGGTTGCGTTCAGAGTCTCAATCGCCTTCGACCATTTCCCCTGACGCAATTCAATTTCCGCCCGAATCACCGGAAGCCAGTACTTCTGGACGAACGTGTCCGACGGATAATCTTTGTCCAGTTGATCGCTGATGGTCTCTGCTTGCTGAAGGTCGCCAGTTCTCGCCATCACCAGCGCCGCCAAAGTAGTTACGTCCCGGCCGCCATCCAATTTCATAGCTTGCGAAATATCTTCAGCGGCTTCCGCCGAGGCCCCGGTTTCGGATTCGCGCACGGCTGCCTGGCTTAGATAGTCGGCGGCCGATTCTTTGTCTCCATCGTGCTCCAGTTGCGCCGCAGCCACACGCGAAAGCTCCCGCGCCCTGCCAAGATGCCCGAAGTAGGCTTCCGCATTCGCTTGCTCGTTCAGCAGCAGTGATTGTGCTCCTGGTATGTCAGAAGCACGCAACAGCAGAGCCTGCATTCCAGCGTTGTCGTTGCGCAGAAATGCTTCCCAATACCTGGCTTGCAGCAAGTAGTCGGTCTGGAGGTTTCGTTTGTCCGCGTCCGCCAGCACCGCCCGCGCTTCGTCAAAGCGGTTCAATGCAAACAAGTCCACGGCGAGATTGCTGTAAGTGGTGGCTCTGGTGGGATCAATCCGCAGCGCCTGACGGAAGGCATCGACGGCTTTTTCGTTGCGTCCCAGGCTGGAGTAGGTTGTACCCAGGTGGTTGAAGCCGCCGGCCGCCGCTGGATAGTTCTGAACCCAGAGTTCGTAAACCTGCGCCGCTTGCTCAAGGTCACCCGTTACATAAAGATGATACCGGGCTTCGATGGAAACTCTTTCCGACTCGGTCACCCGATCACGAAGCTCGTAGGCCTTGGTGGCATTTTCGCGAGCCAGTTTGGTCTCGCCCAGATTGTGACAAACGGTCGCCAGCGCGCCGTACGCCATGGCGAAGTTGGGGTCCAACGCGATGGCTCGCTTGAAAACTGGGACCGACGCCAAATCACCCTTCTGATCCCAGGTTGAGAGTCCGACGCCGTAGGCTTGCAGCGCTTCCAGCGATGGCGTGGTGGCCAGCTCCAGCGGAGCGTTGTACTTCTTGATCGATGGTATCGATTCTCCCAGGCGTGCTCGCAGATGCGTAGTCGCTTTTCCCATCGCGTCAACGACATCTTCTTTGTGATGAGCCTCTACTTGTTCAAAGGCCACCGGATCGCCGTTGTCACATCGAATCGCAGCCAAGCCGATCAGGTAGGCCGTCCCCAAACTGGAGATCGACCCCTGGATCGTCGCCTTTCCGCCGGTTCGTTGGCATACCTCGATCGCGACGCGGCCGCTCATACGTTCATCGGGCGAACGTCCCATCTGTTTCAAAACCACTGCCGTCTTGCGATCGGACAATATGTTGAAGAATGGTGACTGCTGCAATCCGACTTCAAGCCCTTGCTTGAGCGCGTCGTCGAAGACGGCGTCCCCGGTTGTATTGACAAAGTCGGCGAGCACAATCGTGTCGTTGCTGCTGACGTGAAAAGTGGGGCGGCGCAGGTAGAGGTAGGTTCCCACTCCCGCAAGGATCAAAAGCGCCGCCAGTACGATTCCAGCGAGCCGTGCTTTGTTTCGTTTGGGTTGAGTTCGGAACGATGTCGGCTCGATTTGGCGGATTGCGGATGGAACGATCCCTGGTTCGGAAGCGACTTCTGCTTTTCGGTGCTTCGCCAATTCAGGTTCAGGAGGCAATCTGACCGGAGCCACAAAACGATACCCACGGCGCGGCACAGTTTCGACAAACCTGGGATTCTCCGCCGGATCGCCGAGGGCCGTGCGCAGCTTGCGAACCGCAGTGTTCAACCCGTCATCGAATTCGACAAAGGTATCTTCGGACCAGAGTTTCTGGCGGATTTCTTCCCGAGTCACCACTTGACCGGGACGCTCCAGCAAGAGCGTCAAGATCTGGAATGGCTGCCCCTGGAGTTTGATTGGGATGCCATTCTTGGTCAGTCTTCCTTCCTGGATATCAACCTCGAAGGATCCAAAACCCACCACGCGGCGCCCCGGTTCTAGCTCTTGCATGCCCCAGCGTCCTCAGCAAAATGGCCACGATTCTACCACGCAGCAGTTCAGATATTCGATCAACCACCCTGTTTCCAGCGCGTTAGCTGATCAGGTTGGATTCGGAATCAGTTTCGTTGTCTTTTTTCCCGCGCTGCCCCAAATTGCCGATGTCAGGCGAGTGCGCCGGCAAATGAGATTTTGCAAATGAGTATGCTGAGCAAACCGATCATTCAAATTCTTGCACTGTGGATCGCTCTTCCGGGAACAGTGCAAGCGCAAACCTCGACATTCGTGGCGCACGTCCCCTTCGAATTCGTGGTCGGAGGGCAGACTCTGCCGCCGGGAACCTACATCGTTCAAAGACTTCTAGGCAAACGTAGCGCTCAGGATACGACCGGTGTCGTGGTGCTGAAGACTGAGGACCATCGCGTCTACAAAGCGCTCATCACCGGATTGAGCAGCGGAGCTCGCGCCCAGCAAGCGAAGAGTTCAGGGCTGTTATTCACCCGCATTGAAGGAAAGCAATACCTCAGCCAGGTCTGGCTCGCGAACGACAACCTGGTGCACCAGTTGGCGAACCTTCCCCATGACGTTAGCCACGGGGAACCGGTGAAAGACAGCAAGGTCGTGCTTACGCCGGTTCACGCCTCGAACTTGGGAACTCACGGTCGCTGTGCGATACGACCGAAGAACGTCAACTGAAATTTTGTCGAAGGCTTTGTTGCAAGCGAATTCAAAACTTAAAAAAAAGGAGAATAACAATGACCCTAAGCAAGCTTCAAGAAAAAATGAATCACTCACTTGCCGCCGCGCTGTTCACGGCTTTGCTATTCACTGGGACGCTCACATCCGCGCAAGCCCCCGCAGCCGTGCCGTCCATGGTCAACTACAACGGCACCGTGACCGATCTCAATCACAAACCGCTGACCGGCGCGACCGGAGTTACTTTCGCTCTTTACAAAGATGAGCAGGGAGGGTCTCCTCTCTGGACGGAAACCCAAAACGTACAGCCCGACAAATCTGGCCACTACAAAGTGGCGTTGGGTTCGACCACTAGCCAGGGATTGCCGCCCACCATCTTCGCCCTGGGTGAAGCCCGCTGGCTCGGTGTAAAGGTGCAAGGACAAGAAGAACAGCCACGCGTGCTGTTACTCAGCGTGCCTTATGCCTTGAAAGCCCTCGACGCCGAAACCTTGGGAGGGAAACCTGCCTCCGCCTTCCTCACCGGTTCGGCGAATTCGACTTCCGCCAATGGCCTCGCCACCATTACCGGCAGCGGGAAGAAGGGCTTCATCCCCATATGGTTGAACCCCAGTAAATTAGCGGACTCGAAGCTGTTCCAAAGCCCGTCGGGCGAGATAGGAATTAACAACCCGGCGCCGGGAGCTACACTCGATGTTAAAGGCGACGGAAAATTCTCTGGCACACTCGATGCAGGATCAGCGTCCGTAAACGGCAACATCGCGGCCAGTGGCACGATCACGTCCGCACAAGCTATTACCGCGTCGGGCGCCATGACGGCGGTGCAAGGCCTCTTCGGAAATTCCCATAGCGATACCAACTCCGTCGTAGGAGTCAACAATGGCGCAGATTTCTCCGCGACGGCTGGCATCAACCAAGACTCCGGGCACCTGTCCTACGGAGTCTCAGGGCAGAGCCTCAGTCCGTTCGGAGTCGGTGTTCTCGGATATGGCGCCAACTTCAGCGCAACCTATATTTCTCTCTCTGGCCTGGAGCCGTTCGGCGTCGCTGGCGATGCGCAGAACGTCAGCGGCGTAATTCCGGTCGGGGTTTGGGGCACAGCGGACGCTGGAGCCGGTGTAGCCGGAGAAAACAACAGCACGGTGGAACCCGCGGGCGTCTTCGTGAACTTCAATTCGACCGCAGGCTCTTTGGCTTTTGAGGCAGAGGGCACCAAGGGGCACTGCACCATGGACATTGGCGGCAACCTCAGTTGCACCGGCAACATAGGCGCGGCCATACATCTACCCAACGATAATTGGACACGCCTTTACAACATCGAGTCTCCGGAGAACTGGTTCGAAGATTTCGGTTCCGGCCAGCTTTCCGGCGGCAGGGCCGAAGTGAAGCTGGAGCCTAAATTCGTCACAACCGTGAACAGCAGCATGGACTATCACGTCTTTCTAACGCCCAACGGAGACTCACGCGGACTCTACGTCGCCAGGAAGACCGCGACCTCGTTCGAAGTCCGTGAACAGGGCGGAGGAATCTCCAGCATCGCGTTCGACTACCGCATCGTCGCCAAACGCAAGGGCTACGAGAACGTTCGCATGGAGAACGTAACTCAGAGCCAGAAGCAAATCGCCGCATCCGGTGAACGCAGGATGACCCGCAAGAACGGCGCAGCCGTGAAGCCACCAGTGGCGGCCCACCAGACTGCGTTGCTTCGATAGAAGCTGGCAAGTCTCCAACCTCAAGAGCCGGGAGTCTTTTCCAACCTCCCGGCTTTTTACATTTCACCGGGGAACATCATTCATACTGCAACATATACTTGGACGCGACGGGGCTATACAAAAGGAGGCAACTCGTGGCCGTTAGCTTCGACGCCATTCGCAAGATCGCGCTCTCGCTCGCCAACGTGGAAGAAAGCACATCCTACGGAACGCCAGCGTTCAAGGTCCGCGGCAAACTCATTGCGCGTCTCCGCGATGACATCGACGCCTTGGTGGTTGCCGCCGACTTCGAGCAGCGCTCCGAACTGATCGCCGCCGATCCCGAGATTTACTTCATCACCGACCACTACATGGAATTCGAGTGGGTTCTGGTTCGCTTGTCCCGCGTTCACCCCGATGCCATGCGCGACCTCCTGGGCATGGCTTGGAAAAAGGTGACTTCGAAGAAGCGACCAGTGTCGGGTCGCCGTCGTGCGCTCCGCTGAGCGTGCGTTTACCCGAATCTCTCTACGCACTTGTGCCTCACCAACGCCGCGAGAGAATATCTCTTTGGCCACACCGGCCCGGAAAGCGCCCTTGGACAACTTGCGCTGTCTTCGCTGTAACCAGGAACTTGAGACCGGAAACAAATCAGTCGCTGTCTATATGTTTGCTCAGACGGTGGGCATTCGTCCGCGCCAAAAATCCGCGGCCCAACGAATTTGTTTCTGTCCGCAGTGCTCAGTCTCTCTCGCCATGGGCCCCGCACCCGAAGGCGCACTCAATATCGCGGCCTGGCAAATGATTCGCGACCTCGTCGGCGCCGACCCCGCTCTCAGCCAGGCCGCGTGGGAAAATCTCCGTGGCAACGCCGGCCTGCTTCCCGCCACCGGAACCGATGGCAACCATTCCGCGCACACTGCAGGCTACTTCGAGTTCTAAGATTTTCAGACGAACCAGGGGATCCGACGCTCCCACTTCGACCGCTGATTTCACCGTGGAAAGCGCCCGCCTCGTTCGGTCCGCAGACCAAGCTCTCGACCAAAGCAAAATCCACGCGAGGCCCCTCGGTGGGCATGGGGGGAGCGCCGAAAAAGAGAGCGCCTCGCGTGGAACGACTCCCTTGTACACCCGCTGTAGACAACCGCTCGAACAATCTGCTTCTTGTTCCAAATTCCGAACAGAACGCGCAGTCCACGGATTTTTCGCCCTCACTTCCGCAAGAAGCCGTGATTCGCGTTGTTCGAGTCTATGTAGGTACTACTGATCGCGCCGGTCGCGTTGTTGGAAAAGGGAAAGGTGCCCTGGCCGGCGCCGTTGCCCGCTCCGGGAACACTAAATATCGTAATGCTTCCGTTCGTGGCGCGCACGAAACCGTGAGACACGCCTATCGAGTCCACGTAATCTCCCGTGATCACCCCGCTGGCATTGATGTTGGTCGGCGCCGTTGCCTGAGCGTTCGTCACGTCGAAGCTGGTGATGGTTCCTTTGGCCGTGCGCAGGAAACCATGAAGACCGTTAGGATCGAAATAAGCTCCTATCACGGCCAGCTTTGAGTTGATCCCTGTACTAAAGGTTTCCAGACTGCCCGCCGGATCGAAGTTGGTAAATTTGCTGTTTGGAGCGCGCAGAAAGCCGTGTGACGCGCCATTGGAATCGTAGTATTGGCCGGCGATCGCGCCTGCATCGGTCAAGGCATCGAAGGTCGTAGGCGCCGTTCCCTGTCCGGAACCGTTGCCAGCATCGGGGTCATCGAACTTGCTGAATTTTCCTTCCGGTGTGCGCTGGAATCCGTGGCTTACACCCTTGGAGTCGACGAAATATCCCACGATCTCTCCGTTGGTATTGATGGCCGTTCCGGTGGTGCCCTGGCCCGAACGGTTGCCCGCGTGCGGTGCGTCAAGTTCGCTGATCGTGCCGTCCGAAGTGCGCAGGAAACCGTGACGCACGCCATTCGAGTCGTAGTAGTAGCCCACGATCGCCAGTGACGAGTTCATGCCAACGGGGTAAGTATTCACACTGCCCACCGGATCGAACTTGCTGATCTTTCCATCGGGAGCGCGCAGATAGCCATGAGCCACGTTTCTTGAGTCCACATACCATCCGCTGATTGAACCGTCGGGGCCGATGCCTCCACCCTCTGTACCTTGATTCGCGCCTTTGCCCGCGCCGGGCACATTAAATCTAATGATCGTGTGCGCGTCTTGCGCTTGCAACAAAGCGGCCGAAGCAAGACACACGCACAGAAGCAACATTGCCACACTGATGCGTTTCATGGTCATCCCCCTCTATCTGACTGGTTTCGACCCAAGGGTCGCCAGCGCGGAAGACTATCCATATTTCGACGGTTTGCCTAGTGTGAAAAAACTTTCATCTTCTCGAAAACGCTAATGGGAGAAATTGCTGCCTTGTGCGAGAAATACGGGCTCGACATTCTCCGAACTTTCTGGGCATAACGCTCGTAAATTACAGTGGAAGATTAAGGAGAGCCCGCCGTGTTCACTTTCCTGCTCTGGTGTTTGCTGTTCGTGCTGTGCTGGCCGCTGGCGTTGTGCGCGCTGGTTCTCTATCCGTTCGTATGGCTGGTGCTCCTGCCGTTTCGTTTGGTGGGAATTGCGGTGCGCGGAGTTTTGGAACTGGTTTGGGCAGCGGTGATGTTGCCGGCTCGCTTGCTGAACGCGCCCTTCCGCCTGTAAATATGGGCGTCCTCGACCGTTGCAAACGGTCGGGGGAAATCTTGGTTTTTATTCGACGCCCTTTGCCGGAATCGCCAGACCCAACTCTTTCATCACCATCTGCAAATCTTTCCAGGTTTCCTTTTTCTGGCGCGGATCGCGCAGCAGAAACGCAGGATGATAAGTGACTGCGAGTTTTGTCCCGCGAAATTCATACCAGCGGCCGCGAAACTCTGACATCGGTGCGTTAATCGCCAGCAGCGTTTTCGCCGCGACCGCACCTAGGGCCACAATCGCTTTGGGTTTGACAACCGCAATTTGCCGCATCAGGAACGGAGAGCATGTCTCGCACTCATCGCGCTCGGGCGTGCGATTTCCCGGCGGCCGGCACTTAATAATGTTCGCGATGTAAACATCCTCGCGCCGCAGGCCCATGGCTTTGATCATATTGTTGAGCAACTGCCCCGCCCGCCCGATAAAAGGCTCGCCTTGCTGATCTTCATCAGCTCCGGGCGCTTCGCCGATGAACATCAACTCAGCGTTGGGATCGCCCACCCCGAACACAATCTGCTTGCGTCCCTGTTTGTGAAGCGGGCAGCGTGTACAGTCGCCAAGGTCCTCGCGGATAATGCGCAATGCCTGCGCGCGGTCCTTCACGCCCGATTCCGGCCTTGGGTTCGCAACTTCAAGAATGTCTGCGTCCACCATGGGTACCGCAACTGCAGCTCTTGCTCGTGGAGTCATCAAGTCTCGCTGTTCTGGTTGGGGTTCGGAGTTGTACGCGCTGTTTTCGCTCAAGCTGGCGTGGGAGCGAACATTCTCGCGGCGATAGAAATCGTAAATCCCCAGCTCGTTGTAGTAGCGAATACGTTCCGCCAAGTCGCGCCTAAGTTGTGGAGTGAGCGAGGACATCGGTACCACTATACAACTCCGTCCGCAAATGTAGGCGCGTGCGTCCCCTCTCATACATTGTCGTGTTGACACAACCGCGCGCTCGGAGCAATTTCGAGAGAGCTTAGAGGAATAACACTGGTAAGCGGGAAGAATCTAGTCGGCGACGCGTTCCAGCTTACCCTTTAGCAGCCGCACTACTTGATCGAGCACACGCTGCGCAACTTCCCACTTCGTAGTCTCAGGGACTTCCACGACATCGTGCCGCGTGATGATGGTAACGGCATTGCGGTGAGAGTCGAAGCCGACGCCCTCGCGCGAAACATCGTTGACCACAATGGCATCTAGCGATTTGGAAGCCAGTTTCTTGCGCGCGTTTTCCAACGCATTCTGAGTTTCAGCCGCGAAGCCGATGATTAACTGCGATTGCTTGAGGCGCGCGATCTCCCCCAAAATGTCCGCCGTGGGTTCTAGTTCAAGGCTGAGCGGACCGCTGCGTTTGAGTTTTTGTGGAGCTAAAGCCTTAGGACGATAGTCCGAAACTGCCGCCGTCTTGATGACGATCGTGGCCTGGGGCAGCAACTGCAAAACTGCCTGGCGCATCTCTTCGGCGGACTCCGCGCGCGTAACTTCAGCAGCTCCCGGCGGAGTCAACGCCGTCGGCCCGCTGACCAGCAACACCCGCGCTCCCCGCCGCAGTGCCGCTTCCGCGATCGCGTATCCCATGCGGCCACTGGACCGGTTGGTGAGATAACGCACCGGATCGATCTTCTCCCGCGTAGGCCCGGCGGTAACCAGTACGGTTTCCCCAGCCAACTCCTGCGACGCGCCTAAAGCTTCCAAAGTCGCCGCGACAATAGCCTCGTTTTCGGCCAGGCGGCCGGGGCCGGTCATGCCGCAAGCCAGATATCCGTTGCCCGGCGCGACAATGCGCACGCCGCGCTTCTTCAAAGTTTCCAGATTCGCCTGCGTGGCCGGATGGTCCCACATGTTCACATTCATCGCAGGCGCGACCACCACCGGCGCGGTGGTTGCGAGATAAAGGGTGGTAAGAAAATCGCTGGCGATGCCCTGAGCGAATTTGGCCAGCAGGTCCGCGGTTGCGGGTGCAACCAGTAGCGCATCGACAGCTTGCGCTACCGCAATGTGCTCAACCGCGGAATCGATGTTCGGCGCTTCGGCGTTACTTCCCGCGCCAAACATCTCAGTAATAACTTTTTCACCAGAGAGCGCTGCGAAGGTGAGAGGCCGGATAAATTCCTGGGCCGCGCGAGTCATCACAACCTGTACGCGAATCCCGCGGTCCTGCAGCAGGCGAACAATCTCCGCCGCCTTATAAGCCGCAATGCCGCCGCTGACGCCCAGTGCGATCTTCATAAGCAACGATCAAGCGCAAGATGCCAAATGTTTCCCCAGCGAACGCCGCGGCAGTTCTCGGAGACCTCTGCGGTTAGAAGGCAAGCCCATTACAGCCTCTTGCCGCCAAGCTCGCAGAGTCCACGCCAGCGAACACAAAGAACCGATCCCTATTCCGGGGCCATTGCCTTGTCGAGCATCTCGCTCACTACATCCACCGACGATTTCGGGATCTCCGGGATCACCCACTTCACCTTGCCAGCCTTGATTTCATCCTGCGCGATCCGGCAGGGTTTGCGGGAGTGTGTGTCGATCACCGGCGGCGCGCCGCCTTGCAACTGCCGCGCCCGTCGAGCTGCCACCAGGATGTATCGATAGTTGCTGTCGAACCCTTCAATCAGCTTCATCGTGTTCTCCCTTGTCGCTAGCGTCCGCCCGGAGCCGCTGCGCTCACAAACGATGCCAAGATCGGCTGCAGCCGTTCTCGCACATTGCTCAAACGGCAGCGTTCGGCTTTGCTCAGCGTTTCTGCGTGGTCAGCGGATATTTGTACTCCGGAGCGTTTCAGCCGTTCCGCCAGAAGAATCGCCCGCAGAGCGTCTATCGATTCTTCCAGACGGTCGTTAACCAGAATATAGTCGTATTTCTCGTAATTCTCAATCTCACGACTGGCCGTGACCAACCGGCGCTGGATGACCTCCTCCGTATCCAGACCGCGCTTCCGCAGCCGCGACTCCAGCAGCTTTCGATCCGGCGGCATGATAAAAATACTGACGGCGTTCGGCAGCTTACGCTTGATCTCCGCCGCCCCCTGCACATCGATGTCGAGCAGCAGATCGTTCCCTTTGCTTTCCGCGTCGCCCAGAAAACGCCGCGCCGTCCCGTAACAGTTGCCGAACACTTCCGCGTTCTCCAGAAACTCGTCACCCCGCACCATCGCCTCGAAATCGGCGCGCGCCACGAAGAAGTACTCCCGCCCATTCTGTTCCTTGCCGCGAGGCGGCCGCGTGGTATAGGAAATCGAGAACTCCAGCCCGGGGACAATCTGCCGAACCTTGTCCACCAGCGTGGACTTTCCCGAACCCGAAGGCGCCGAAATAATAAAGACTGTGGTCATTCGAGGTTCTGCACCTGCTCGCGCGCCTTCTCAATGTCAGCCTTCATCGACAACCCCAGCTCGGTGATTTTCAAAGCTTCTCCCGCCAGCCCCGACGTTTTTGATAAAAGCGTGTTGGCCTCGCGATTCATCTCCTGCAACAGGAAATCTAATTTCTTTCCCACTTCTCCGCCCTGATCCAGCATCCCCAGCATGTGTTTCACGTGCGTATCCAGCCGGACCAGTTCCTCCTGAATGTCGCTGCGATCCACCAGCAGCGCCGCCTCCTGCAAAACGCGCTCGGGATCAACCTGCGATCCGATCAAATCCTGCATGCGGGTTTTCAGTCTCTCGACATAGGTCTGCAGCATCGCCTGGCGGTGCATGCCTACGCCTTCAGTAGCCTGGCGCACGTGCTCCATGCGTTGCCGGAGTTCCCGCTCGGTGCCGCGCCCTTCTTCCTCGCGCATCTGATTCAGTTTGCCGAGTGCGTCATCTAATTTCGCCAGCACGGCAGCTTCCATGCCGCCGTCTACCGGAAGTGCTTCCGCCTCCAGTGCGCCTGGCATACGAAGAATTGCGTTCAGATCGGGATCCGCCGCCAGCCCAAACTCCGCTGCCGCCCCGCGAAACGCCTGAATGTAACCTCTCACCATGGTGCGGTTGACGGCATACCCTTCACTCACGCTGCGCTCGATGTTCAGCGTCAACTCCACGTGACCCCGCGCCAGCTTCTCCTTCAAGCGGCGCCGCAGCTTCATCTCCAGATCGTCGCTCTCCGACGGCATGCGAAAGTGAATATCCAAAAATCGATGATTTACTGACTTCAAAGATAACGTGAAACCCAGATGACCATTCACCTGCCCCTTAACCTGCGCAAACCCTGTCATTGATCGAATCGTCATGTAGTCATCCCGAGTGCAGTAAAGGTTCTATCCGCTCCATCACTGCGCATGCACTTCCGGCTTCACTTCCGCATCCGCAAACTGCAAATCATACAGCCGCCGGTACGTCCCCAACTTCTTCATCAACTCATCATGCGGCCCAATATCCGCAATCGTCCCATTCTCCAACACCACAATCCGGTCCGCCCGCCGCACCGTCGACAAGCGATGCGCAATCACCACCACGGTGCGACCGGTTATCAAATTCTGCAGCGCCGACTGCACCAGCGACTCCGACTCGCTGTCCAGCGCGGAAGTCGCTTCATCCAGAATCAATATCGGCGCATTCTTCAACAATGCCCGCGCAATCGCAATCCGCTGCCGCTCGCCCCCGGAAAGCCGCACCCCGCGCTCCCCAATGACAGTCTCATAACCACCCGGCAACTCCATAATAAAGTCGTGCGCCAACGCCGCTCGTGCCGCCGCCTCTACCGCTTTCTGCGGAACACCCGGCTGCCCATACGCAATATTGTTCCGCACCGTGTCGTTGAACAGCACTGTATCCTGCGCCACCACGCCAATCTGCGACCGCAGCGAAGCCAGCGTGGTATCGCGCACATCGCGTCCATCAATGGTCAACCGCCCCGCGGTTACATCGAAGAACCGCGGAATCAGATGCACCAGCGTGCTCTTGCCCGCTCCACTCGATCCCACAACTGCCAGCACTTCTCCCGCGCTGACATCCAAGTTAATGTCCCGCAGAACCTCGCGGCCTTCGCCGCTCTCCGCCTCATACGAGAAACACACATTCTCGAAGCGAATGCTCTTGCCAAACGCTGGCAGCGGTTTCGCTCCCGGCTTTTCCCTTACGCCATCCTCCTTGTCCATGAACCTGAATATCTCGGACGACGCCCCCAGAGCCTGCTGAAAATTATTGTTGAAGGCCGCAAACTTGCGTACAGGATTATAGAGACTGAACACCGCCGCAATGAACGCCACGAAAGTTCCAGGAGTCAGAACGTTGTGGGCAATTTGTTCACGGCCCACCAACAGCAGTAGTGCAATGGCAATGGCGCCAAAAATATCCATCAGCGGAGAGCTCACCGCCAGCGCCGCCACCGATCGCAAGTTGGCCTTCAGGAGGCGTTGCGCAGCCTTGCGGAAACGAGCGACCTCCCATGCTTCCATGCTGAACGCCTTCACGATGCGGTTGCCGGTGATCGTTTCGTGAAGGATGTTTTGAATATCGGCCAACTTGTCCTGGCCGCGGCGCGTAGTGTGGCGAACCCGGCGTCCGATCTTGCTGGCGGAATACAGGATGAACGGCACGAATAGCAAAAGCAGCCACGCCAGCTTTTTTCCCAGCATGACAGCCAACGCGGCGGTGAACAAAAAAGTGAAAAATTGCTGAAGAAATTCCGCCAGCACGCTCGACATGGCATATTGCACGCGCTCAATATCATTGACGATGGTCGAAACCAATGTGCCAGTCGTGTGTTTCTGGAAGAATGCCGCGGAGCGCCGCAGGATCGAATTGTACAGATCGTCACGCAGATCGGTAATCATCCCGAAGCCCGCGTAGTTGACCAAATAAGTTCCGGAATAGTCGAAGATGCCCTTCAGCACCGTCGACGCAACCAAGGCGTACGCCACCACTGTCCATGCGTTGTGAAAGTGGGTAGGGACGAACTTCTGCAGATAGATTGTGTGACTGGTACCGGGCAGTGTAAAGAGTTGGATTCGCTCCGACCCGGTCGCCGGGTTCAGAACTCGATCCAGAATAGGGCCAATCAAGAGAACGCGAAAAGCATCCAGCAAACCCACCCCGGCAAGCAACAGAACGGAGACAATAACCTGCCACCAATAGGGCGCCACGTATCGTACAAGGCGCGTCAGTTGCCGCATTATTGGAAACTCCCAATCCCCAGCCAGAATGCCAAGGTCACCCTGATTTCCCCTGTGCCCTCTGTGACCCCGGTGGTTGAAGCCTTTGCTACCCGCGACACTCAGATCGAGTCCGTTAGGCCAAGGTCACCTTGACTTACCTCTGTGCACCTCTGTGACCCCTGTGGTTCAAGCCTTTGGTACCCGCGACACTCCCACCTAGCCCGGACTATCCCGATGCACAACCTTCACCCGATACCCCGCCTTGCCCAAACGCTTGCTGACATCCTCCGCGATCATCACCGAGCGATGCTGCCCGCCCGTACACCCGAAAGAAATCGTGAGATAGCTCTTTCCCTCGCGAATGTAGTGGGGCAGCAGGTAAATCAACAGCCCGGAAATGCGCTTGATAAATTCCCTGGTCTGCGGAAATGACCGTATATATTTTGCTACCCGCGCATCGCGCCCCGTCAGCGGACGAAACTCCGGAACAAAATGCGGGTTCGGCAAAAAGCGCACATCGAACACCAGATCCGCATCCTCTGGCACGCCATGCCGGAAACCAAAACTCACACACGAAACCAGAATGTTGTTTCCCGACTCCTGCTTCTGAAAACGCTCAGTGATGTGGGCACGCAGCTCGTGAACATTAAACTTCGAAGTATCGATGACCAGGTCCGCCAAAGCCCGGATCCGCTGCAAATGCCGCCGCTCCTCCGCCAGCGACGCTTTCACCGAAGTCTTCCTGCCCAGCGGATGCGGACGCCTCGTCTCACTGTAGCGGCGCAAGAGAACTGCATCCGCCGCTTCCAGGAAAATCATCTTGGTCGGTAGGATCCGCTTTACCGCTTTCACAATCTCCGGCAGCGTCTCCAGCTGTGAGCCTTCGCGAACATCCACCACCAGGGCCGTCCGCTCAATCTCCGACGACTGCCCCGCCAACTCCGCAAACTGAGGAATCAGTCCCACCGGCAAGTTGTCTACACAGTAGTAGCCCAGATCCTCAAAGGCCTTGAGCACGGACGCTTTCCCCGACCCACTCATGCCCGTAATGATGACCAGCTCCGCGCCTCGCCGCCGGGCTCGCCCACCCGCAGCTTTCCCTTGGCGCACGCTAGCTTTTCCACCAACTTTTCGAGGAGCCATCTGCAAGCGATGTTAGCAGGGACGCTGACCCAATCGCTACTAGGTATAATCATGGTCACAGCCGCCGCCACAAATCTGCGCCTCCGTATCTCTGTGGCGAAAACGCGTTATCAAACCTCCGCACCGCGACAGTTGCCCAAAACAAGCGGATAAATGTATCGTGTCGGGGAAGGAGACACGCCATTGATCCTGGGATTGGGCTCAATTCAGCCCGCAATGTAGCTGCATCTCCTGTTTTACGCATCAGACAAGCTGAAATTCTGAACCTCGTGTCCTCGAGCACCATCTATCATCATCTAAGGAGAATCCTATGGCAAAGAAACAAAATGGCGCCAAAATCAGCCGGCTCAGCGCCCAGCCCCGCCTTCATCAACGCGTAACCGAACTGCAATCCTACGGCACGGTCACGCACATGCTTCCGCTCGATCTCGAAGAACCCGTCCGCTTGGAGATGACAGAAAAACTGAACATCTTGCTCGCCGACACCATGACCCTTCGTGACTTATACAAAAAGTCGCACTGGCAGGTCGCCGGCCCAACTTTTTATCAGCTCCATCTGCTCTACGACAAACACTACGAAGAGCAGGACGAACTGGTCGACTCCATCGCCGAAAGAATTCAGTTGCTCGGCGGCGTCAGCATCGCCATGGCCGCAGACGTAGCGGAAACTACTCAAATCCAGCGCCCTCCCCGCGGCCGCGAAGAAGTCCCCGTCCAAATATCGCGATTGCTGGACGCCCACCAGATCATCATCGGCGACGTCCGCAAACTGGCAAAACGTGCCGACCAGCTCGGCGATGACGGCACCAACGACCTGGTCGTCAGCGAAGTCCTGCGCACCAACGAGCTGCAAACCTGGTTCCTGAGTGAGCACCTGGTCAACGTCCCGTTAGTCGAAGCCAAAGAACCGTCAGCCGGCGCAGCCTGAGCCGATCGCGGAAAGCGTAGCGCGCACGAACCACATGACGAACCACGGCATCATCGACCACCCCAGCACGCAATCGGTCGACAAAACGGTGGAGAAGCTCCAGCAACTCCTCCAAGCCAAAAGCATTACGCTGTTCGCAATCGTCGACCATAGCGGAGAAGCAGCAAAGGTGGGCTTGAATATGAAGCCCACCAAACTGCTGATCTTCGGCAACCCCAAGGCAGGCACGCCGGTAATGCTGGCCGCCCCCTCCATCGCCATTGATCTGCCGCTTAAGATTTTGGTCTGGGAAGATGCCCAGGGAAAAGTTTGGCTGTCTTACAACGATCCCGCGTACTTACAAAAACGCCATAACGTTCCGGACAGTCTGCTGCCCAACATTTCCGCCGCAGAAAATTTGATACAAGAAGCAACCTGAATCACGAAACGACAACCGCCTCGGCACAGCGAGGCAACTGACACTCGAGGGAAAAATGTCCATCCGCCCAGTCAAGCGCGTCATCCAGGCCAAACCCACGCTGGAAGGTGCCGGAGTCCATCTCCGCCGCGCCTTCGGCTTCGGAGCCACCGCCGACTTCGACCCATTCCTTCTCCTCGACGACTTCCGCAACGACGTCCCCGAAGACTATCTCGCCGGATTCCCCTGGCACCCCCACCGTGGCATCGAAACCATCACCTACGTCCTCGCCGGCACCGTCGAACACGGCGACAGCATGGGCAACAAAGGCGCCATCGCCGCCGGCGACGTCCAATGGATGACCGCCGGCCGTGGCATCATTCACCAGGAAATGCCCAAGGGAGACCAATCCGGCCGCATGCACGGCTTCCAGCTCTGGGCCAATCTCCCCGCCGCATTAAAGATGACCACCCCGCGTTATCAGGAAGTGCAAGCCGCCAACATTCCTGAAATCAAAGAAGACGACGGCACCCACGTAAGAATCGTCTGCGGAACCTTCTGGGGGAAGAAAGGTCCCGTCGACGGAATCGCCGCCGATCCCATTTATCTCGATGTCTCCGTCGCTCCCGGAAAAAGAAAAACTCTTCCCGTCGAGACCACCCGCCACGCCTTCGCCTACGTCTTCGCCGGCGCCGGAAAATTCTGCAACGCCTCCGCTCCCCTGTCCGTCCCCACCGAAGCCATCAAATGGTCGGACACCACTCCCCCCGTCGAAGCCGACAACCGTTCTCTCATCCTCTTCGACCGCGGCGACGAAGTCACCGTCCAAGCCGGCCCCGACGGCATCCGCTTCCTCCTGGTCTCCGGCAAACCGCTCGAAGAACCCGTCGCCTGGTACGGCCCCATCGTCATGAACACCCAGGAGCAACTGCAAAAAGCCTTCACCGAACTCCGCGAAGGCACCTTCCTGAAATAAATCCAGGCATGAGCAATGACAACCCGCGCTAGAAAACAAATGTAGACGCGAGCGTCCCCGCTCGTGCTCAAAAAAACCTGACTCGCGAAGCGCCCGATGATCTTGGCTACCACCTGTACGAACCGAAGGTTCTTGACGCGCGGCATTTCGTACCGCAACAAATCAACCACAATTGATGTGACGGATGTCACAGCTTGCTCACCCTGGTTAGAGTGATGATGAGGAGCCGCGATAGCGGCGCAAGAATGCAGCCCACGGCGCAAGCCGTGGGTCGGTAACCATGCCACGAGGCCGCCAATTCCGGCTTCAACCCTCCATGAATAACCGCGAAGCCGCGACACAGAATAGCCGCGAAGCCACGCCAGAAACAGCCGCGAAGCGGCGACAGAGCACAGCCCACGGCGTAAGCCGTGGGTAAGAAAGCCGCAAACGGACAAGCCCCAGCGGGGCGCAAGAAGAGTCGCGACCATGCCACGAAGCCACCAAATCCGGCTTCAACCCTCATTGAATAACCGCGAAGCTGCGATACAGAATAGTCGCGCCAGAAAACAGCCGCGAAGCGGCGACAGAGCACAGCCCACGGCGTAAGCCGTGGGTAAGAAAGCCGCAAACGAACAAGCCCCAACGGGGCGAAAGAAGAGTCGCGACCATGCCACGAAGCCACCAAATCCGGCTTCAACCCTCATTGAATAACCGCGAAGCTGCGATACAGAATAGTCGCGCCAGAAAACAGCCGCGAAGCGGCGATACAGAATAGCCACGCCAGAGAACAGCCGCGAAGCGGCGACAGAGCACAGCCCACGGCGTAAGCCGTGGGTAAGAAACCCGCAAACGGACAAGCCCCAGCGGGGCGAAAGAAGATTCGCAACCACACCACGAGTCCACCTAATTCGACGCAAGCCCGCAGGGAACCAACGCCATGCCAAATCCCCTTGACTCCCACAAACCCCAGAGAGTATGGTTCCCCTTCCCCCAGATTTAGGGCCCCGCACCACTCCCCAGGAAAAATCGTTCGCGCCTCAAGGAGACATATGAAGTATGTGCTGGCCGCTGTTCTCTGCATCGCGGTTCCGGCCGCGATATTCGCCTCAGACAATGGCTACAAGATCACCTACGACGGCGGTTCACTTCCCGACACCAAAGCCGGAATCGGTATGAAGATTTACATTGAAGCCAACCAGGTCCGGCTGGCAAAAGACAACGCCGACGTTGTAAAGATACCGGCAACAGCCATCACCGAAATCAGTTACGGACAGGACGTTCACCGCCGAATCGGCACCGCCGTTGCCGTCGGCGTCTTCACCCTCGGCGTGGGCGCATTGATCGCCCTCAGCAAATCCAAGAAACACTACATCGGATTGATCTGGGCCGACGGAGACAAAAAAGGCGGTCTCGCCTTACAGTGCGATAAGAACGACTACCGCGGCATCCTCGCCGGACTGGAAGGCGTAACCGGCAAGAAAGCCGTCGACTCAGAAACTATGACCGTCAAGAACTGAATGGATCGCGTGGGGACAGCTGTCCTCGGCTGCACGGAGCACACAAGGACTTCTGCTGGCCTGCCAACATCGAAATCATGACTTATGGGGCGCTGACGTAGGACGAGTCTAGTCAGAGGGAGGTGGTTGTGGCGTGGAGTGACAATCTAACTGGGGCCGCTCTGGCAGTCGCCCAATGCGATGAGAGCCCGCTGCGAGTGATGGCCGGACCGGGCACCGGGAAGACCTTCGCGATGAAGCGCTGGGTTACGCGCGTAATCGAGGACGGAGCGGAACCGCACAGGATACTGGCAGTGACATTCACACGAACAGCTGCGGCCGACCTCGTAAAGGAACTGGCAAATCTGGGGGTGGAAGGCTGCGAGGATATTCGGGCTGGGACCCTGCACTCGCATTGCTTCTCTTTGCTATGTCGGCAGGAAGTCTTCGAGTTCCTGGACAGGTGGCCTCGTCCCCTCATCACCTTTAAGAGCTACGGCGTGCTCAGGTTTGAAGCTGAGCCCCTAATCCACGATCTGAACAATAAACACGTCTTCGGCGACACAAGGAATCGGACGAAGCGCATCCTAGCGTTCGAGGCAGCGTGGGCAAGGCTTCAGTCCGATGAGCCAGGCTGGACTCAAAATGGCGTCGATCAGGAGTTTGAAGACAAACTGATCAAGTGGCTTACCTTCCATCGTGCCATCTTGGTAGGAGAGCTCGTCCCGCTAACCCTGAGCTACCTGCGCAACAACCCGGAGTGCCCAGAGCTAGGGGCATTCGACCATGTCGTAGTAGACGAGTACCAAGACCTCAACAAGGCCGAGCAAGTGTTAATCGACCAGCTCGCGCAGGATGCGAAGCGCGTGATCGTTGGTGACATAGACCAGTCGATTTACAGTTTCCGGCACGCACATCCAGACGGCATCATCGAGTACCACGCAACCCATGCCAATACCCATGATGAGCTGCTGGTACAGTGTCGGAGGTGCCCAACTCGCGTGGTGGCGATCGCCGATTCGTTGATCAGACGCAACCATCCAGCGGGGGCGGGTCCACGATTAAATCCCATGCCTGGCAACCCTGGAGGGATTGTCAAGATCGTGCAGTGGGTTTCCAGTGAAGAGGAAGCTAATGGAATCGCAAAGTTCGTAACGCATCTAACGATCGACCAAGGTTACGCACCTGGACAAATCATGATCCTGAGCCCAAGACGAAAACTCGGCTACGGGATCAGAGACACCCTGCTCGAGCAGAATGTTCCGGTGCACAGCTTTTACCACGAGGAAATGCTCGAAGGGGAAGGGACACAACGAGGATTTGCGCTGCTTGCTCTCGCAGCGAACCCTGAGGATCGCGTTGCGCTACGTTTTTGGCTCGGCTACGCGAGCCCAACGTGGCGGTCGAACGCGTACAAGAAGCTAATGAAACACTGCGACGAGACTGGTCAGTCGCCCTGGTCGGCCCTGGAATTACTTGCTTCTGGTGCCGTTGAAATCAGCGGCACGGCTGAATTGGTGAAAAGATTCAAGGAGCTAAGAGCGGAGCTAGCCGCTATTGCTCCACTCGAGGGCACCGCGCTGATCGATTACCTATTTCCCGAATCGGAGGAGGAAAACAATGCCGTTCGCGAGGCTGCAAATCTCGCAGGCGTCGATGAACAAAATCTCCGGGAGACTTACGAGGCACTCACCAGCGTCGTTACGCAGCCCGCCACGCCGGACGAAGGGGAGTACGTACGTATCATGAGTTTGCACAAGTCCAAAGGCCTGACCAGCAAAGCTGTGATTGTTGCCGGTTGTATTGACGGGCTCATTCCTTACTTGCAGGCGGATTGGACGCCCGCAGAGCGCGAAGCTAACATACAGGAACAGCGTCGGCTCTTCTATGTAGTGCTCACGCGCGCAACGGATATTCTGATCATATCCTCTTTCGCAACGATAGACAGACAGCTGTTGCACAAGATCGGCGCGCGTGTCAAAGCGGGCTATGAGAAGCAAGCCCGGACAATCAGCTCCATGTTTCTGCAGGAACTCGGCCCGTCAGCCCCGCCTCCCGAGACAGGGCGGGGCTGGTTGGAACGAAACTTTGAATAATGCGGGGACAATAATTGCGGGTGGCCCAGCCGTTCCTAAAGCGCAATCTAGATCACATCCAAAAGAGGCTGCCCCATTCTTCCGCGTTCTTTGCGGAAGGGTGGGAGCCGAGAAAGCTTGGAGCGGGCCTGGCTTTCGAGACGCGGGTCCACTCGGATTCAGTCCGCCCCGGCACTCTTCTTCAGCTTTCGGAACTGATTGACCTCCACAAAGCAGGAGGCCCATTCCAGCCGTTCTTGGCTTGAGCGGAGGGGCTCGCACTACTTCGCAGCGGCCTTCTTCTTTTGTCCTCGCTTGCGGACCGAATCCTTCCCCCTGGCTGCTTTTCGGCCTGTATTCTTCTGAAATTCCGCTGGCAGCTCGTCGCCTTCCGTAGGAGGATTTCCTTTGCCCGCACGTGCGAGAATCCGCAGGGTCCCAGCTCGATCGGCACGGCTCCCCCGTTCCCGGAAGTATGTCTCGGTCCGCAAGGCAGAAACCTTCTCGGCCACAGCGACGTTGATGAGTTGATTGAGCGCCACGCCTTCCGCCTCGGCGGCCTTGCGCAACTGGTCGAGCAATGAGGGCTGTAGTGGCAATGCGACGGCAACTTCGCACGCGCGTAGTACTTGGCGGGTGGCCCGGACCTTAGCCGATGATAAGTCGGGTTTGGGGTGCCCCGCTCCTTGCGGTTTTTTCGCAAGGGACGGGTGTTAGCGCAACCATGCTTCCTGACCCTTTCACGCCACCACAGAAACCTCGCCGTGGCCGGGTGGACCCCCTTGGCGAGGCCATGCACCACAATGGTGTATACTGGTGCCACTATGGCGATGGCCAAACGAGCGCGTACAAAATCGGCTCGCGCCAAGCACGTCCGGCGAAGTGTCACCTTACCGCCCAAGATTGCAAGACAGGTCGAGACCTTGGCCCGACAGCGCGACCTCAGCGACAATCGCGTGCTGGTGGAACTCATCGAGCAAGGAATCGAAGCTCAACAGCAAAAAGAGAAATCTTTCTTCCAATTGGCAGAACGCTTCCGCGCCGCCAGCGATCCCGAACAGGTCAAACAGTTGGGAGACCAGCTGGGCCGCTTCGTGTTTGGGGAATAGCGCCTGAGTTGACGAATCTGGATTGACCGAATGAAGATCGAGACCTGGTCCCGGCTCCCCGCCGCCATTCGTGACCATCTGGTCGAGCGCATGCACGACCGCAATATTAGCCTCGAAGACCTCAATCAATTGCGCGTTTGGATGGAATCCCAGCCAGAGGTTCCTGACGGGCTCTGGTACAAGGAATTTGGCTCATTCAAACTTTGCGGCGAAGCCAGATATCCCAAGACCTTTCTTCTATCAGGGCAAGTTGCGAGAGGACACAAGCTTTAGGCGGAGGCCAGCCCGCTTCCCGATCCGTTGCTGTCCGGCACCTTCGCACGCTCGGTATTTGCGGAAAAGAAACAACCGTCCCACAACCCGGCCCAAAATCCCACAACAATCCAACATCCACGTCGCAAAACGACGACCGATCCTGAACCGCCGTCCCACCCATTTACTACCCAGATTCCCCGCGAACACCGCGAGCGAAACAAACCCTGTGCCCTCTGTGCCCCCCGTGGTGAAAAGTTCTTGACTCTTACCTCAATGCTCGCGCTTCAACATCCCCACCACCCGATCAAAATCCTCCAGCGTCGCATACTCAATCAAAATGTTGCCTCGTCCGTTGCGATCGCGGATGTGCACCTTCACCCCTAACGTTCTTTGCAACTCCGCCTGCACATGCCGCACATTCGGATCCACCCAGCGCGCCGTTCCCTGCTTCTTTTCTTTTTGCAACGGGACATTGGTGTTAAACACCAGGTCTTCCAATTGCGTCACCGAGAGATGCCTGCGCACCGCTTCATCCGCAATCTTCGGAATTAATTCCGCATCGAGCAGCGTTAACAAAACTCGCGCTTCGCTGAATCCCAGCTCTCCCGTCATCAGATACTGCATCACCGTGCCTGGCAACTTCAGCAGCCGCATGTAATTCGAAACTGACTCGCGCGAAATCCCCACTCGCTGCCCAATCTGTTCCTGCGTCAACTGAAAATCCTTACTTAGCTTGGAGAACGCCGCCGCCTGTTCCATGCAATTCAAGTCCTGCCGTTGCAGGTTTTCGACGACCGTCATCTCGGCCGCCTGCTGGTCCGACACCCGCCGCACAACCGCCGGCACCGTCGTCTTCCCCGCCATCCGCGAAGCCCGGCAACGCCGCTCGCCCAGGATCAGAACGTAGCGCCCCGCAGTCCCCGGTCGCACCGCCACCGGCTGAACCACGCCACTCACGCGAATCGACTCCGCCAGTTCGTGCAACGACTTTGCGACAAAATCTTCCGACACGTCATCGGCCTTGCCGAAATATCGCGTCTGATAAGGATTCTGATCGATCAGGTCCAGCGCAATCTGCTCAACCGAATCGCCGGCAGCCCGTGCCGCCGAAGCCTGAATCTCCGGCACCACTCCAGAGTGATCGTCGCCAGGCGTGTCCGTGGCGGCCGCCGCCGGCGGAACCACGCGAGGCCCCGGCAACAGGGAATCCAAACCCCGCCCTAAAGCCCGCCTCTTCTCGACCTTTTCAGCGACATCCGTCACCACTTTTTCAGCCGCAGTAGTCATAGTCCCTCCAATCTGAGGTTCAACTTACATCGACGTTCATCGATCTAATATATTGATGGTCGTCAATTTGTTCCGCTCCTTGATCCAGCGCTTCCATCGCGGAGCGTTCACCACCTGCTTCTCTTCGCTCTCCACCGGCGCTGGCATCTCCAAAGGCATGCTGTGCCCAATAATTTCCTTCGCCAGCTGAATGTAACTCTCCGCCCCTCGCGATTTCGGATCGTAAAGCAGCA
>Ga0206892_1013_pt1 | contig 27571 bp, 22 predicted proteins | sample Alteio_BWOrgHeat_56_FD_153257 | JGI IMG/M metagenome (GOLD analysis project Ga0206892, IMG submission 153257) | Enriched cells from forest soil in Barre Woods Harvard Forest LTER site, Petersham, Massachusetts, United States - Alteio_BWOrgHeat_Nextera8 ... | reverse complement strand
CTCTCCCACCGTGGCGGAATTAGTGGCCTCGCAAGGAGCGCGCATCGCGCAGATCGTTCGCGGCGAAACCGCCCAGCTCTCCGACGGCGAACGCAACGAGATTCTGCAATCGCGAATCTCCTACTATCCCAACGACCTCGCCGTCATCGGCTGGAACGCAGCGTTCCTCTATGACAGCGAAGCCGGCGCCGAGACCGCCATTCAGCTTCTCGAATATGCCAACTCGCAACTGCTTGAATTCCGCCACTACGATGAGTTGCTGACCAAAGAATTAGAAAGCGTCTACGCCTCGCTCGATAAAGGCACCGGCATGCTGGCACGCTGGCGCATGGCGCGCGATGCCACCAAACTTCACACCGTCCTGCTCGACGTAAATGAACTCACCGAGCATGCCGACAACGCCATTAAGTTTCTCAGCGACATGTTCTCCGCGCGCCTCTACAAACTTGCGGCCTTGAAAGTGGGCGTGCCCGACTACAAAGACCTGGTCACTCAGAAAGTCCAAACCGCTGAAGAACTTTATCGCTTCATGGTCGATCAGTTTAACCAGAGCCGCGCCTTCGCCCTCGAACTCATGGTAGTAATCATTCTGGTAATCGAACTGGTATATTTCTTTCGCGGCAAACCAATCTGAGAATCGGGAACTAAGAACATGCGAGGCCTCGATACCAAACGTGTGCTCATCACCGGAGGCGCCAGCGGCATCGGCGCAGCCACAGCCGCTCGTTTCCTGGAAGAAGGTTCCGCGGTCTGCGTGCTCGATCGCGATGCCAAAGCCCGCGACCAGATCCGGAAACAGTTGCCTGATCTGGCCGAAACCCTCGATGCGGACGTTTCTAATCTCAGCCAAGTGCAAAGCGCGTTCAAGGACGCCGTTCGCATCATGGGCGGCGTGGATGTGCTCATCAACAACGCCGGCATCAGCATTCGCCACGACTTCCTGAAAATCACGCCCGAAGAATGGGACAAAGTCATCGCGGTGAATCTCACCGGCGTGTTTTACATGGCGCAAACCGCGGCCCGCCACATGTGGGAGCGAGGCAGCGGCGTGATCCTGCAAACGGCTTCCACCAATGGCGTGATGGGCTACCCATTCTATGCGGACTACAACGCGACGAAAGCAGGCGTGATCGAACTGACGCGCTCCATGGCGCTCGAGCTAGCGCCCAAGGTGCGAGTGTGCGCGGTTGCGCCCGGCTATGTGTTGACGCCCATGCAGCGATCCGAATACACCGACGCCATGCTGGACGAAGTGAATCGCAAAATTCCCATGGGACGTCACGCCAAGCCGGAAGAGATCGCCGCCCTGTTTGCGTTTCTCGCATCGGACGATGCCGCCTTCATGACCGGCCACGTCTACACCGCCGATGGAGCCGAGACCGCGGGCGGACTAGCCAGCCGATAGGTTTGGAATCGTGAATAGTGTTCCACGTGGAACATTGGGTATAGACGTTTGTGTCTATACCCATTCGGAATACGAAAGCGAATTAAGTGCTTTATACACTGAGGCTTAGGTGGAACAGATTGCTGACGAAAAACCCGGCGGCGTTCTGACCGGACGGGTTGCGCTGGTTACGGGTGGGGCTTCGGGGATCGGGCGCGCGACCGCGCTCTTGTTTGCACGCGCCGGGGCCGCCGTCGTGATCAGCGACATCGACGAGGCGGCCGGAGCGCAGGTTGCGCAAGAGATTGTCGAGGGCGGCGGGCGGGCTTTCTTTGAGCGCGCCGATGTAACATCCACTTCCGATTGTGCGCGAGTTGCGGAGCGGGCGGTGCGTGAGTTTGGCGGCATCGACATTTTGTTCAACAATGCAGGAATCATTCGGCGGGCTTCCGTACTCGAACTCAGCGAGGAGGATTGGGACCGAGTGATGGACGTGAATGTGAAGTCGATGTTTCTGATGTCGCGTCTGGTAATTCCGATCATGGTAAAGGGGGGCGGCGGTTCGATCATCAACACTGCTTCCGGTTGGGGATTGGTTGGAGGACCGCAGGCCGCGGCCTATTGTGCTTCGAAGGGAGCCGTTGTGTTACTGACGAAAGCCATGGCGGTGGACCACGGTGCGCAGAAAATTCGCGTGAACTGCATTTGTCCGGGAGACACCGACACACGCATGCTTCGCGACGAAGCCAGGCAACTCGGGGAGCCGGAAGACAGATTTCTTGCAGAGTCGGCACGGCGTCCGCTGGGACGAATGGGAAAAGCCGAAGAAATTGCGCAGGCCGCGCTCTATCTGGCGAGCAACGCGTCGTCGTTCGTCACCGGAACAGCGTTGGTTGTAGACGGTGGGGGTTTAGCGGGATCGGTGTGACACGGTTCGGGAACTTCCCGCCTGTGCCAGGTTTTTCGTCCGGTCGTCTCCGAATCCGAGTGTGGGCCAACGCTCAGAATAGGGTAGTGATGGAGGCCGGCAAATTCCCGCAAATTCCCGCCTCCCTCCCTCGTTCCTGAGCCACCCTTTGCGAACGGGGGCGTCCGCGCTACTTGATGGGGGAAACTTGAGCCTGTGACTGGAGTAACAACGATATTGCTATTCTGCTCGGTTTCAATTTATGGCAATTCTATAATTTTACGGTGACCAGACCATCCAGGGCCGGCGAGATTCTTCTCGTTGTTTTCGGCATGGTTTTTGTTCTTGCCGGAATCTTCTTCATGGTCAGTTTTGCACCCGGCGTTCCCGGTCAGGTCCAGGGGAACCGCTGGGTGGGAGTGGCGATCTCGACGATCTTCGTTCTCATTGGCGGAGGCATCGCTTACGGCGCAATTTACGGGACCCGCAAACTACAAGAGCAGGCAGCAACCGCGCAGGCAAATCCGGAATCTCCGTGGTTGTGGCGGAAGGACTGGGCGGATCGCCGGGCGGAGAGCAAGAAGCGTAACATCGCCATCGCCCTTTGGGTGGCGGCAGCTTTTTGGAGTGCGATTGCGCTTCCCGTTACATTCTCCACGGTGCCCACACTCTGGCGCAACTCCGATCCTAAAGCCTTCCTGCCTCTTGGAGTCTGTGCCATCGGTCTGATTCTGGCGGGAGCGGCGCTCCGGGCCAGCATTCGCCGGAAGCGCTTTGGCACAACTTATTTTGAGTTCGCTTCGCTTCCTTTTTGTCCGGGTCAGTCGCTCAAGGGAAGCATTCATCTGCGTTTCAATACCGCCGCTAGACACGGTATTGATTTGAGTCTTAGCTGTGTCCGACAAGTCGTCACGGGCAGCGGCAAGAATCGTTCGATCCAGGAGAGCGTGCTTTGGCAAGCGGACAAAAATGTGCCGCAAGAAATGCTGACGGGCGATCCTATGGGTGATGTAACGATCCCGGTGGACTTCAGCCTGCCGAGCGATGCCTATGAATCGTGTGAAGAACAGCCCGACGACAAGATCCTCTGGGTTTTGCATGCGCAAGCCGACGTGCCCGGCATAAACTATTCAGACGATTTTGAAGTACCAGTTTTCCGGTTGACGCAGTCGCCGACCGCAGCCTCGTCACCGGCCACAGTTTTTTCTGGCCAGGCCGCAAGCGCAGCACCGGCGTTTGAATACGATCCTTCCGACGTCTCGGCTCCTCCGAACCCCAAAGTTGTGGTCTCGACCGGAATGAACGGCGGCACCGAATTCTACTTCCCAGCTTTTCGCAACCCGGGCCAAGTTTTGCTTTTGCTCTTTTTCACTGCTTTGTGGACGGGAGTCATTTATCTCATCCGGCATTCCCAAGCCCCATGGGTCTTCGCCGCAGTGTTCGGGTTCTTTGACCTCTTTCTGATTTACGCATTGCTGCGGGCTGCGCTGGGATCGTTTCGTGTGGAAGTAGGCAGCGGGAAGATCGTTTTCCGTCGGGATCTGCTGGGGATGGGATCGGCTCGCGAGATCCCTTTCTCAGAAATTGCGCAGATTCTGGCCGCAACGGCTCCACAACAACAAAGTTCGAGAGCCTCGTATTCTGTTTGCCTGTTTAAGAAAGATGGGAAGAAGCTGGTGCTTGCCGATGCCATCGGCGACCGCCAGGAAGCGCGTTGGGTCGCGGCCCAATTAGAAAAGTTCGTCGGCCTGAAACTCGATACGCACGTCGCCGTGCAGGGTGCTTTCGGAGTGAACGCTCCGCCACCGCAGCGCGGACGGCTTTCTTCAGGATCGTCCATAAATGTTCGTCGCAACAGCCCGGTTGGAATCGCGATAGGGCTGGCGATCTTTTTCGCATGGACGGGCTTCCTCGCCTACCGAGTCTTCTCGCATGGCCAGGGACAACCCAAGCGAGTTTCGAAGTTTGCTGCGACGGCCAGACCTTCTCTGCGGCAGGTGAAGTACTCGCCCCTTACCGACGACGATGCGCAGCGCCTTCAAACGCTCCCCAACCAGGAGCAGGCGGAAGAATTGCTGGCACGGGCGATCCAGCACGATCCCCGCGCGCTTGATCTGTTCGAGCAGAATATTGGCGGCTGGCACGATCTGGAGCGAACGGCGCAGATGAACGACTTGGAGAGTCACGCACGTTTTTCCACCGACCTGCGCGTGCGCAATGCCAACGCCGATCTCGATCTGGCGCTGGACGGATTCTCAAAAACCGAGCAAGCGGCGGACCAGCTTATCGTGCAGGCGCAAGCTGACCCCGTGCATCGTCCTTACAGCGTGTACCACCTGGGAATGCTGGCAGGCCGTGGCGTGGGCACCGATCGCATTTATCCCGTTCTGGTGAACTATGCCAAGAATGACGCCGACCCGCAGGTGCGGCAGTGGGCAGTTGAGGGCTTGGCCTACCTTGGCACCGACGAGGCGCTGGGCGAACTCTTCGATTCCTTTACGCATGACGCATCCAATGCGGTTCGTGATCGCGCAGGCTGCAACGTGTCCGATTGCGGCAACTTCATGCGCAAACAGCGCATGCGAATGGTGCCGAAACTCATCGAGCTAGCCGCTGATCCGCAAACCACCGCGCAAATGCGCAATTGGACTTTCCTTGCGTTGCATGAGATCACCGACGAAAGCCTGCCTGCGGATGCATCTGCATGGCAGGAATGGTATGGGCAACACGGCGAGGCAAAGACCGCCGAGTTTGAACAGTCGGATTGGTGGAAAGTTCGCGGCGATCAGTAGCACGATCTCGCGACGGTTCGCGACTGCAGGATCACTCGCTATCGGCCAAGGTGCTGCGTTTTTTCCAGTGGCGGTTGCTCAAGACTAGCCTCTCCAGGGATCTGCATCTCCAGGACAGCCTGCTGGGCAGTCCGGATTCGGGCTGCGAAAACGTTGCTGCAATCCTCGGGATCGTGGATTTCCTGCGCGACCAGCAGGGCGCGATCGTAGAGGGCGGCGGCCACAACGTAGTTGTGATTTTCGCGATGCCGCTTGGCCAGCGTGCATAAGTTCTCTGCAATGGCCCGAAGTTGACGAAGACGAAGTAGACTCACACCGTTGGAATCGCTCATCGAAACTTCCTTTGAACGGTATGCAAAAGACTGCCTCCGAGAGCAGCTTTACGACCCGCACGGTCGGCGCGACAAACCGTCCCTTGTGCCGCTTTGTCCTGCTTTGCTTTGTCGTATGCCAGGATCCCGTAATACACGGCGCTGTCGAAGAACTGATTCAGCACCTGGTGCAACTCGAGTTCTCCATAGAGTTCGACGACACTGCAGGCAAACGCCTCTCTTTGAAGGAAATGCCACAAATGATCACGGCTGATAATCAAGGCCCATACGAATTGATGGAGACCGATTCCCTCGGCTGCCCGGCGCGCGGCGATTGCCCCAAATCGGCTCTCGATATCATCTTCGGTTTTTTGCGATAGCCATTCCCCGAGGTGTCGGTAGACCTCGGCGGCCGCCAGTTCGAGTTCTGCAGCAGGGATCTTTTGGAAGTCAGAGGTACGTTTCGAGGTTTGGATCTGCTCAGTCAATTCCCGTATCAGTTCCCCGGAGTGCTTCTCGATCAAGCGCACGAGTTTTAGCGCCACCATCTGTCGTCCTCCTTAACTCCCTAGACAAAACAGAAAGTATATCGTGTTACGATATAATTATACCGCAAACGCGAGTGATAATAAACATTTCTGCGCCGGCAGAGAAGGCAGCTTAGGTTGGCTCAGCAATCTTGGTGATTGACGGTGTGGCTGAAATAAGCAAGAAATAGCGAAAGTGGTTAGTGTTTTCTTCCCAAGACTCCGCCCAGGCCTTTGGTCAGGTCTTTGGCGCCGGGAACTTGTCCCTTGGCGACGTTGCCCAGTTCGCCCTTGACCAGGCCGCCGACCATTGCGCCCATGTCTGGAATGAACTTGGGATTCGAAGTGGTGCCTTCAATTGCGAAGGGGATACCGCCCTTACCGTTGCCGGTTCCAACTGCTTTTGAAAGTCCGCCCACCATCCCCCCGTGCAGGTCGGCGAGCATCTTGAGAGCCAGCGCTCCCGCTGGGCTGACGGTCCCCGCGCCCGTGATTACGCCGATCGCTGGCAGGTTCAAGTTGATTTGATCGACATTCGTAGCTTCAGGTGCGACGTGCGCATTCAGGCTGGCATTTTGAATTGTCGTATCCGGGCTGGAAACCGATTTGCCCGCGAAAGCCGCGAGCGATCCCAGTTTCGATCCCAAATCGAAGTTGGCCAGCTTGGTGTTAGACAAGCGAACGGGCCCGGTGATGACGAGTTTATCCAGCGGCCCCACGATTGCGAGATCGGCCGACAGCGTGCCGCCCTTCAATTGCGATCCAGACGGAACCACGATTCCCATCGAAGGCAGCATGGGCTCCAGTTCGTCGACCGGCATGTTGGGCGCATTGAGCTTCATGTTGAGAACTTCGGTATCGCCCTGCGCCTGAAATGTTCCGGTCAGATGCGCTTGTGCCTTGCCGATGGCGACGTCTCCCTGAGTGATCGTCCCTGTCTGCTTGTCGAGATCCAAATCTACGGTGTGCTTAACGATCACGGTTTTCGGACCGGGCGTCCCTTTCGGCGAGAACTTCAACTGGGTACCGGTAAATACGCCGATGGCCTTCGCCTGGCTACCGTTGGAGTTCAGCGTTCCGTCAAAATTCGCCAGCCCGGCGATGCCGCTAGCCGGGTCGATGACGCCTAACGCTCCGATGTTCATGTTGTTTACCTTGACCGCCGTTTCAAATGGAGTCTTGGCGGCGTCCTCGGCGCTGATCGGGCCAGCTTTGCCGGAGATCTTCACATCTCCACTTTGCGGAAGTTGCGCGGTCAGTTGAAACGGGAACCGCGAGGTGAAAGAGAAGTTCGTGACTTCAATGTTGACGTTGTCGTAGACCACCGGCTTCACGGGAGAGTTTGCTTTTCCCACCGACAATCTTCCGTGGTTCACGTTGACCTTTGCCACCGAGAAACTTGGCGGCGCGGACGCATCCGGTTTCGCCGCGTGCTTGGAGGAAGCCGCGCCCAAACTTGAAAAATTCCACTTGCCGGCGGCGGTTTTCAAGAGCGTGATCTGCGGCTCTTCCAGGGAGATATCGGTGACGTTGAGCTGCTTGGAAAAGATCAGCGGCATCAACTCGACTCCGACCTTCAAGGATTTCGCGGTTACGAACGGCGATTTACTGAATGCGGGATCGTCAGCAATCGAGATGTTCTCCGCGCCGACGCTGCCGGAAAGGATGGACAAACTCAAATCGCCCACGCTGACTTGCCGCCCCAATGCGGCGGACGCCTCCGATTCCACCCTGGGGCGGAAGCTGTTCACGTTGATCAGAAAAGGGAGGACGATGACGATCAGTAACAGAATGCCGACCACGATACCGCCAATGCGCAGCCAACGTTTCATAAAGTTCTACCTGCCTTGTCGTTAAAACGTGCCAATTTCACGCGTGCCGGAGCGAGAAACTGGAGTTGCATGTTGTGTGCGATCCTAGTTACTCGTCTCGTATATGGGTTGTCAACTATAAAATGTGACGAGGCTGTCGACAAGCGCGCTAAGCGGCGCGCAGTTGTGGAGCCAACATGCGATTGCTTGGTAAAGTTGCCGTGATTACGGGTGGGACGTCTGGGATCGGCGAAGCCACCGCTTTGCTGTTCGCAAACGAGGGGGCGAGTGTTGCTGTCACCGGTCGCAACGAAGAGCGCGGGCGCGCAGTCGTGGCGAAAATAGTTGCGGGCGGCGGCAAGGCGTTGTTTATCTCTACGGACGTTCGCAAAGCTGACGATTGCCGGCGCGCAGTGGACGACACGCTGCGGGCGTTCGGAAAGATTGATGTCTTGTTCAACAACGCGGGTGTTTTTTATCCACACACCATTCTCGATTGCACGGAGGAGGAGTGGGACATGCAGATGGATGTCAATTTGAAAGGGACATTCCTGATGTCGAAGTTTGTGCTTCCCGGAATGATTGCGCGGGGTAGCGGAGTGATCGTCAATAACAGTTCGGGATGGGGGCTCGTGGGTGGCGATAAGGCGGTGGCTTATTGCGCTTCGAAAGGCGGCGTGGTCTTGCTGACTAAGGCCATGGCCGTGGACCACGGGCGGCAAGGCATTCGGGTGAACTGCGTTTGCCCTGGTGATGTGGATACGCCCATGCTTCCGGAAGATGCGCGCCTGCGCGGTTTGAAGTGGGAAGACTATTTGGCGGGGTGCGCGAATCGTCCAATGGGAAGAATTGGGACGGTGGAGGAGATTGCCAAGGCAGTTTTATTTTTGGCGAGTGAGGAGTCTTCGTTCATGACGGGAGCGGCGCTCGTAGTGGATGGCGGGGGCACGGCGACGTAGGTCGCGTAGAGATTACAGGGTGAAATCAGGCAGCCCAACTCGTAGCCGAGTTCGCTCGCGGGAATTATTTGCGCGGGCACAGCAGTCTTTGGTCGAAGGCGTGAACTCGCCTTCGCGAGGGGCGGCAGTTTATTCTCCCGGGCCAATCTTCGTAGAGCGCGGCGGCGGTTCGCATATTTGGGATGTGGATGGCAATGAGTATGTGGATTTCATGATGTCGTTTGGCGCGCTTATTCATGGGCATGCTCATCCCAAACTGGCGGTGGTGGTTTCCGAGACCATGGCGGAGGGCTCTCATTTCGCGGCGGCGACTTCGGCAGAAGTGGAAGCAGCGGAGCGATTCCGCCGCATGGTGCCTTCCGCCGAAGTAGTGCGCTTTGCCAACACCGGCAGCGAAGCCACGATGCTTGCGTTGCGCTTGGCGCGTGCTCACACTGGACGACGCAAGTTATTGAAGTTCGAAGGGCACTACCACGGCTGGTACGATCCTTTTCTTTTAAACGCGCATGGGCATCCGCCGGATCAGTTAGGCACGCCGGAGAATCCGACTAGAATTCCTGACTCGGAAGGAATTCCTCCTGCGACTTTCGACGATGTGGTGCTGGCTCCGTGGAATGATGTCGCAGTTCTTGAACGCGTGATGAAAAAACATGGGCACGAACTTGCCGCGGTAATCACGGAGCCGATCATGGCGAATATGGGCTGCATCCTGCCGCGTGAGGGCTATCTGCAACGCTTGCGGGAGTTGACGCTCGAGTACGGCGTGCTTTTGATTCTGGATGAGGTGGTTACTGGATTTCGTTACGCGCCGGGTGGGTGCCAGGAGTATTTCGGAATTCAGCCAGATCTCAGCACCTTTGGCAAGGCGCTGGGGGCGGGATTTCCGGTGGGCGCGGTGGCCGGGCCGCGCGCGATTCTCAATCGCATGCGCTGGGGCGACAACATGGTCCTGCACTACGGAACGTTTAACGGGCACCGGCTGACCATGAAAGTGATTGCTGCGAGCCTCGACTTGCTGGCGGCGGATGGGGCGTACCGCAAGTTGCACTCTGTGGGAGACGCTGCGATTGGCGGATTGCGTGATGTGTTCCGGCGGCGCAAGGTAAAGGCGATCGTGCAGGGATTTGGGCCAATGTTCCAGATTTATTTCACGGACCGCGAGGCGATTCACGACTGTCGTGACTATTGCGCGTACGCTGACACGGCACGCTACTCGCAATTTGTGCACGCCTTGCTGGATCGCGGGATTTACATGACTCCCTCGAACGGGCTGCACTGGATTATCTCGACCGCCCACACCGAGGCGGATGTGGCGGCGCTGCTGGAGGCTGCAGACCAGGCTTGCGGAGAAATCGCTTGATTGTATTTTTGGGCGGCGGACGCATTACGGCGGCGCTGGTGGCGGGATTGCGGCTGGCGAAATTTGAAGAACCAATTCTGGTGCACGATCGCAACGCGGACAAACTGCAGCGATTGAAAAAGGAATATAGGGTTGCCATCGAAAGTGATTTGCGGCGGGCAGTGAAGTTGGCTCGAGTGCTGGTGGTCGCAGTGCGTCCGAATGCGGTGCGCGGGCTGTTGCAGGAAATCGGAGAAGTCAAACGGTCAGTGACCGCGATCAGCCTCGCGGCCGGCATTCCTCTCTCGAAATTGCGCGGAACATTAGGACCGTCGGTGCGGTGGGCGCGTGCGATGCCCAGTCCGGTATGCCGCAGCGGGCATGGGCTTACAGCCCTCACATTCGATCGGCGTTTTCCTCGCTCTGCCCGGCGCGACGTGATGAATTTGTTCGAGAAGGTGGGATCGGTTCTCCAAATTCCAGAGAGCAAGTTCGATGCGTTCACGGTGACTTACTCCAGCAGCCACGGCTATCACGCTTTGGCGACTTTGGCGGGCGCGGCGGAAAAATTGGGGTTGACTCGCAAAGTCGCGTTGACGGCCGCGGCGCACGCCCTGGCGGATGGAATTGTTGCGTGGCGTGAGGGCGGAATTTCGCTGGACGCGCTCCTTTCCGAATCTGCCACTCCGGGCGGCATCGCAAGGGCGGCGATGGCGGCTATGGATTCGTCCGGTTATGCGCGCAGCATCGCACGCGGGTTGCGGGCGGGAATGGCACGGGCGCGGGGGAATGCTCGCCTGGAATAGGCTTGCGCAAAGTCGACTGCTTTTCACCACAGAGTTCACAGAGGGAACTCTAAGACTCTGATTCAGTTGGACGACGCCAGTCTTCTGGCCAGCCGTGACAGGCGCACTATGCGGTACAGCGGGGAGAGAGATTCCGGCAGTTGAAACGTTGACCATTCACTCAGGCCCGGGGTGAATGCGAGTCGCGCGATGAATCTTGCCTGATCCCGGCGGCGTTCTCTTAGGCGCATCATCAGGCGGAAATAGGGGATCGACTCGGTGTCGTAGGCTTGGCTGCTTTCGATGATCGGGTGGATTCCATCCGCAAGAAGTCTTGTCGTCTGGTCTCGTAGTAATTCTCCGCGAATCGATTGCGGCAATGCGGCGCCCAGCAATTGCTGAGCAAGAAGCAGATTCACGAATAAGATTCGCTGCATGCCTAATCGCTGCGCATGCTCATGGATTGCACCCCAATCAAGATCGCGGGAAGCTACCAGCTGCGCGATGTCGCATAGCCAGGAGAGTTGTGTCCAGAGATGCTTGGCGGCATGCGCGCAAAGGACGAGGAGGAGATCTGCCGCGGCCATCGTCCGCACGATATGGCCACCCACGGGAAGTTTGTCCGCTCTTTCAAACAAGCTCTCCATGTTGAAGTCCACGGAATAAAAGTGCGGCAGAATTTGCCATTGCAACTCCAGCAAATGCGAACCGTGAGTGCCGTGGAATGAATATTCGTATCCGTTTCGAATGTAGGCCTGCTGCTGGCGAGGGCCAAGATCAATTCCGCATTTGTATCCCAGTTCGAGTAATGCTGTTCTCGCCCTGAGCACATCCGCGGGCCGCACCAGAATGTCGAGATCGCTAAACTGACGCTGCGTCACTTCTCCGTACAATGCCCGCGACAGCACGGGCCCTTTGTAAGGCAGCGTTTCAATTCCTACAGACTCCAGATGGCTGACGATGCGAACCAGTTCTCCGGTGAACCAGAGAGCCTTACACGCGTTGTCGCGATAGCGCGACTGGAGTGCGCGGAAGATTTTGTCCGGGAGGGACTCTCGTATTCCTGCCAAAGCACCATAGGCCTGCGGAACTACGCGGTGGTGATCGACAAGGCTTAGCCAGCGCTCCCAATTGATTGTTTCGGGGACAAAATCCAAAACCTGATCGGCATGGCTAGCTGATCGTTCAGCACAGCATGCGAGCAGCAGGCCGAATTCGGGATCGTCAGTGATAGCGTGCTTTGAGGCTAGATCGACCTCTTCATCAAGGATGGGTCGCGGCTTGGCGGCGGCGGACATGCTGGAGCAACTATTTTGCGCGAAGGAAGCGAATCAGGGCTGAGAGTCCTTCCACAGGCCCAATCATACAGGCCGTTGCAGCTCGCGCATGACGATGCTGGCATCGAGGAATTAATGCCTCAGGTTCCCGTGCTTGCGGCCGTTCTGCCACGTTAGTACAGGGCGTAGATTCGACTAAGGTCACCCAGGGGGGCACGGATGGGCCATACCGTGTTTCGTGGCGTCAGGGCACACTGGATAGCAGACAGAGAAACATATGCATCCGCAAACCATCGACAACGACATTTTCGTGACTCTGATTCAGCACTACGAGCACGATCCCGGGGAGTTCGTGGCCTTGCCACGACAGACAGTGGATTCCTCCGTGTGCCGTATCGCTGTTGCGGAACTCCGTAACGAGGGCTACGTTGAGGAACAAGTTCGGGGCGTGGTTCGGCTGACCCGCCGCGGGTATATGGTGTTCCGCAGCAAGCCGTTGCCTGCCGCTTAAGTCCCGCTTCGATCAGAAAAATTTCCAACAGAACCATTTTTCAGGATACGAATCAAACCGCTTCCTAGGGTTTCGTCAGAGGCGCGGTTTGTTGCTGGGGCGGAGCCACTCCTGGAAGCTGAGGCACCGGGCGGTAGAGCGCGGCCTTTACCGAGTCGGGAACTTTATCGGCGTGTGCGAGCAGCAAGCTTACCTGCCACATTTGAGTTTGCGATAGCGAGTCGCTGAAACCGGGCATGCCAGTCAGGCGAATTCCGTTGCTGACTTTCCAGTAACTTTCTCCGGGAGGGTCATCCGTCACGCCGGTGCCTTCCAGCAGCTTGGGAGGCCTGGGAAACATTCCGCGGGCAATGGCGGTCGGGGTGCCTCCAGGAACGCCGTGGCAGACGGCGCAGTTGTCGCGATAGACTTCAGCGCCTGCCAGGAAATTGGTTTCGTCGGCCGCGATGGGAACGGACTTGGGCATTTCTTTGGCGACGCGGGCGTCCAGTGCACCGTGAGCCAGGGTCTTCTCGAAGGGCATGGCGGGCGCAGAGGTGGCCACTGGGGCAGCGCCGGTTATGAAATACAGGTAGATGCAGAGCGGGACCGCGATCACACCCAGGATCAAACCGATGATGAAGGTCTTCAAGGAATTCTCCTGCGGAAGTCGCTAGTATACACAGTCCTAGAGAGCCGACGGCGTTTCACCGCAGGGAGGACAGAGGTACACGGGAAACCTACTTCTGCAGATCAAACCAAAAGAAAACGCCGCCCTGATTTTTGGGCGGCGTCCTTGCCTGAGTCTGGTTTTAGCGTCCGGCTCGGCCTCCGTGCGAACTTCCGCCTGAGCTGCCGTGGTAGCTGCCGCCTCCACCGTAGGAGGGCGATCCGCCATGGGAGCTCCCGCCGTAAGAACCTCCGCCATAGCTACGCGACGATGGCGCCGAATAGCTGCGACCGCCGCCACTGCCACTGTAAGATCGGCTGGATCCGCCGTAAGGCGATCCACCAGAGGGCGACCCGCTGTAACCGCGAGAGCCGCCGTACATGCTGCTCTCGCCGTACGACCGCGCCGAGGCTGAGTAGTTGCTGCGGCTCGGGGCTGAATAGCTGCGAGGCGCCGGTTGAATTCGTCCGCTGGGGCGCGGCACGTTGGTTGGCACGCGGGTTGGCATGCTGTGTCCGGAGTTTGAATTGCCGAACGAACGCGGTCCAGCCGACATGCTGGGCGCCGTGTTGCGCGCGGACATGGTTGGGCGGTTCATGCTGCCCTGGGGCGGACGAGGCACCGACCGTGACGAGTTCGAGGGCGTCATGCTTCCTGATCTCGCGCCGGTGCTCGATGGTTCCGGCCTCACGCTGCCTACCGGCGGACGCGGTATGTTGTGGTTCATCGCCATCAGCGAAGGTTCAGAGTGGTTTGACCCCTGCGTTGACCCTGAAGATCCGGTGCGGGCGGAGAGTCCAGACGCGGAAGGCGGACGAGGTATGAACCGCCCCGCCGGCTGTGGCATCGATCGTGCGCCAGCTTGAGTTTCTGACCCGCGCGCTGGCGATGGAGCCGCCGTGTTGCGAGCGCCTGAGTTTTCCGGTCCACGCGCTGCGGGCGTAGTTGACCGCGCGCTGGTGGTGGGTTGCATACGGCTGACGGTCGGCCGCGTGGTGGTTGCCAGCGACGGATGCGCAGCACTAACTCCGGTCTTCGGGCCCAGCGTAGCTTCGCGCGTGGGAGAAACATTGGGCCGCCCGATGCTCGGCGCGCTCCTTAGAGCGCTCGGCGAAACTCGGACGGAATTCGCGCCGACTGGCAATCCGCGCGTTAAGGTGTTGCTGGAAACGGCGGTGAAGGCTCCGGGACGGCTCGCATAGCGCGGCGTTCCGATGCCGTTTCTACCGTAGTATCCAGCCCCATAGCCGTTGCGGTTATAGATGTTGGTAATGTTCGTGATGTTGGTAATCCGCGTATTGCTGATGTTGACGTTGCGGAAATAGAATCCGCTGGCGCGGTACCACGGGAAGAACGGCTCCCCGAAGCCGAGCGGGCACCAGCCAAATCCGCCGCCAAAGCCAAATCCGAAACCTACGCCCCAACGCGGACCGCCATACCAGGCCACCAGCGCGGGCGCGTAGTAAGGACGCACGTAGTACGGTCCGGGTGCCCATCCCCAGTAGCCATTGAAAGCAACCCAGCGGCCGTAATGGAATGGAGCAAATCCCCACGGAGCATCGTCAACCCAGGTCCATCCCCAGGGATCGACCCAAGCCCAATGACCGTTGTGATAAGGTGCCCATCCCGGCGCAACCGCGGTGGGAACCCACACGTGGCCGTATTCGGAAGTATCGCGCCAAGTCCCGTAATCATCCAGGTCGCGGGTGCCGACTACGCCGGGCGCGACATATTTTGCTGAGACGGAATTGTCGTCTCGGTCGTCACGCGTCTTGCACCATTGATCGAAGCTGTCGGGACTCGTGGCGTCGGCTACCTGATGCTGAAGCGACTTTCCACCGGTAAATGTGACCCGCTCTCCAGCCTGAATACGCAGCGGCTGGCCTTCGCCGGTAGATTCGCCTTCGCCCTTGCGCACGGTCACGACAGTCGTGTCTGCGTTGGGATCGACGTCGAAACGGTATTCGCCATTCTTGGTGATGGTGAATGCCTGGTTCGGCGTGTCGATCTCATAAGTCTCGCCGTCGTACAGATGGCGCACATCGACATTCAATGCACCCTGGTGCAATTGTGCCTGCACGGAATCGTTGGTGACGTTGGTCAGAGTCAGGCTGGTTTCCGAACTGATGCGCATGAAGCCGGTTCCGAGGTTCAACTCGGCGCGGGAATCTTTATCGGCCCAGACGTTGTCCGCGTTGGTGAGCGGGCGGTTCACCGAGCCTTCAACCCAGTCGTCGGTTCCGTGGGGTTGGACCGAAACCGATCCATTCATGTATTCCAAACGAGCCACGCGACCGGAAGGATCAGATGCCTGGCTGACCTGTGGCGGACTGGCTTGCTCCGGACCGGCTTGTGCGGAACTGGCTTGCGCCGAACTATCCGGCTGGTCGGCGGTTTGCCCTGCGGCGAAAGTCAAAGCTGTGGTCAGTAACGAAACGGATAATGCGATCTGAAGCAGGCGCTGATAAATCTTCATGACCTTGAACACCCCCTGGAACACTGCCAGTAGCGCTGTGTTCCTCAGTTCCCATCCCCCTGCTTTCTGGCTTGGGTAACTGATTACTGCTTTCATACATTATGAACCCCGGTCAGCCTTTTGAGTTGCGCTAACTTTTGGGCAGGGGAATGAGTGGGTTGCAGGGAATGATGGCAATCAAGCGACTGTGCAATGGATTACCTTCGTCACCGCTAAAGCCTTTCCCTCCTTATAGATTCGCGGGTTGCTATGCTATTTTCGGCTTTGGCCCGGCTCGGAATCAAGCGCGGCAGCACGGTGCTGGCTTTGGAAGTTTACGCAGGCCATCGTTGGGGGATGCATTGGAAGCAGGCGCGGCGGTTGGGCGTGAAATCCACGGCACAAAATTCATTGTGGCTAGTGGCGCGATGCAGCGCTTCATGCTCCTGGTGGAGCGCGTTGCGGGGCACACGGAAACCGTCCTCATAACCGGGGAAACCGGCAGCGGCAAAGAACTTATCGCCGGCAGCATTCACGAATACTCCTACCGTCACGGCAAGCCCTGGATTGATATCAACTGCGCGGCTTTGCCCGAGCATCTCGTTGAAAGCGAACTGTTTGGCTATGAAAAAGGAGCTTTCAGCGGAGCCGACAGTTCCAAGCCTGGACTGTTCGAACTGGCCGACAAAGGCACGCTTTTCCTCGATGAAATCGGCGAATTGCCACCTCACATTCAAGTAAAACTGCTGCGCGTGCTGGATGGCGCGGCGTATTACCGGCTGGGCGGACATCGCAAAATCACTGTGGATGTGCGCATTGTTGCCGCCACCAATCAGGATCTAGAAGCGGCTGTGCGCGAAGGCCGTTTCCGAAAAGATCTGTTTCACCGGTTGAGCCAGTTTCAGCTGAGAGTTCCTCCCTTGCGCGAGCGCCCAGAGGATGTTGCCGCGCTGGCAGGACATTTTCTCCGCTTGAAATCGGAGGATTTGCGATTCAATGCGGAAGCAATGTCTGCATTGCAATCTTACTCATGGCCGGGAAATGTGCGCGAATTGCGCAACGTAGTGGCTAAAGTCGCGATGGCGGCGTCAGGCCCGGAAATTAGCGCGCAAAATGTTCGCGCCGAGCTTTCGGCGGAAAAGCAAAGCGTTGAAATCCCCCTGCCTGCGGGCGATCTGCAAGACATGGAGCGCCAGATGGTGATGAAGGCGCTCGAAAACACCGGAGGACATCGCGCCAAGGCTGCCGAACAGCTGGGTATTTCGCGCCGGACTTTGACCCGCAAATTGAGCGAATACAAGATCACGGCGCCAACCAGCGACCCAAGCCAGGCTTTGGGCACGCTCAGCCTCAAACAGAAAAAATTCTTCCGCGCCAGAGTGGAAATGCCGGTGGTGCTGCGGGACAGTCGAGGCCAGGAAACGCGAGTAAAGGCGGTCAATCTGAGCGTGGGCGGCATGGGATTAGAAGGCTTGCCCGATCCGCGGCGCTCCGAGGGACTGGTCGATGTGAGCTTTGTCCTGCCCACGACTCAGACGCAGATCGAGGCAAAAGCCCAGATTGTATGGGCCGACCTCGATGGCCGGGCCGGAGCGACGTTCGTCGTCATTGAACCCGCAATGTACAAAGAGCTGCAGCAGTGGACCAATGAGCGCATGAAAGAAGAAGGCTGGGAACTGCCGCTGTAATATCCTTGTTTCCAGCCGCTTGACACGACCAACTCACCCACTTCCAATCAAGCAGCTACCTCCCAAGCCTCAGCGCGAATCGAGCCAAGTTGACCATATCCGGTGACACGGGGACAGTTTGTCCCATCGCGGCGTGAGGCCATCCTCATAAGCCATTGATAGGCAAAGGCCGAAACCTGCTTCTCGGTGGCTACTGGCTTGCACCCATTGGCACGTGCGCCAGCCGTCTTCGGGCGGCAAGGAGCTTTGAAGTTTATGTTTGAAGTTACTAAGGTCACTTCGCGGTTTCGTTGCTTCGCCTTCGCGGGCCTGCTAGTCGGCGCGAACCTGGCGCTGAGCACGCTCGCGAGCGGCGCTATGGATTCTCACAAGCTTTCCGCGGAGTTGCAGCATGCGCCCGCGAGCAAGCGGGTAGACGTAATTGTGCAGTACCGCGTCCAGCCGACTTCGGCTCAAGTGAAGCGCGCGATCGTAGGCGGCGGGTCGTTGCGAGGGCGTCTAAGTTCGATCAATGGCGCTGCGTTCACGATCAATGCAAAGTCGTTGTCGGCGTTGGCGAGTGATCCAAACGTACTCCATGTTTCCGTCGATCACGTCGTTAAAGCCACAGCGACCGTGACCGATTTTTATGATCAGGCTGTGATGGCTCCCTACGCTTGGTCTTCGAATTTGAGCGGAACCGGAATCGGCATTGCCGTGATCGACAGTGGAATTAACTCTGGTAAGGATTTTTCTCTTTCGAGCGGCGCGGGCTCGCGCATCGTCTACAGCCAGAATTTTGTCAGTGGACAGACTTCCGTCAGCGATCTCTATGGACACGGCACGCATGTTGCGGGCATTCTCGCCGGCAACGGCATGAACTCGAAGGGCGCGAATTTCCGCAAGACCTTCATGGGCGTTGCCGACAATGCGAACCTGATCAACTTACGGGTGCTCGACCAGAATGGATCGGGCAATGACAGCACGGTGATCGCCGCGATCGACACGGCAATCAGCCTGAAGACCAAGTACAACATTCGCGTGATCAATCTGTCGCTGGGACGTCCGGTCTTCGAAAGTTACAAGCTGGACCCGCTATGCCTGGCGGTAGAAGCGGCATGGAAAGCCGGCATTGTGGTCGTGGTCGCGGCGGGTAACGACGGACGCGACAATTGGCATGATATCGAGGGCTACGGCACTATCAGCGCGCCGGGAAGCGATCCGCTGGCGATCACGGTAGGCGCAATGAAGCCTATGGGCACGGCGACCCGCGCCGACGATCAGATTGCCAGTTATAGTTCGAAAGGGCCGACGATGCTCGATCACATCGTGAAGCCTGACATCGTGGCGCCAGGGAACATGGCGATTTCGGTCTTGGCGTCTTCCACCGCGACTCTGGTGAAAGCGAATCCAGCGAACGTTGTTGCCCTGAGTTCCTATAGTTCGGGCAAAACCGGAGCTTCTTCCTACTTCACGCTGAGCGGCACCAGCATGGCCACCCCGGTCGTGAGCGGAGCCGTGGCTCTGCTGCTTCAGAAGAACGCCAAGCTAACGCCTGACCAGGTGAAGGCGCGCTTGATGCGAACTGCTTACAAGACTTTCCCGCGTTCCAGCACCGCGACCGATCCGGCTACAGGCCGTAAGTACACGAGTCAATACGACATTTTTACGGTAGGCGCTGGATATCTCGACATTCAGGCAGCTTTGAACAATGCCGACCTCGCTCCCGCAACCGTTGGAATTGCGAAATCGCCGGCTGTCGCGCGTGACAAGAGCGGAAACGTGTATCTGGTGACTGGTTCTTCCATTTTGTGGGGCGGTTCGGTCACATGGGGCACGTCGATTGTGTGGGGCACATCGGTGTTGTGGGGAACTCTCACGAACGGCGAGTCCGTATTGTGGGGATCGTCCGTCACTTGGGGCTCCAGCACCAACAAAGGTTTCAGCGTTCTCTGGGGCTCGTCCATCGTCTGGGGAGCAACCACCGAGACCAGCAGCGAGGCTGCGGTCTTGATCACCGGGGAAAAGTAGCCGCGGGTTCAGCCATGCCGCGGGTTTGAATTGAGTTCGCTCTTCATTAATTCCGCGTTTTCCAGTTACCGCCCATTACCGAAGTTTCGCGAATTTGCCGCTAGTGATTGCCCTCGCGCAGTGCAATTGATATCACTGAGATAACCCATTAATTCAGTAGTCCCTCCCCGGGGCGTGGTACGCCGGGCCGTAGTAGGCATCGACCGGCCCGCAATTCCGGAGTCTCCGGCACAGAGGGATATCGAACTGCTATCTGCACTGCCCAAACTCGCAGCCAAGATTCTGCTCACCGTTGTTATTGGTGGCTTCCTGGGGGCGACCCTGGTGCGCGTCGCTCCCGGTTTCGGAATGGATGAGGAAGAGTTGGATGCGCGGCTCAGTGACCGTAGCGTTCAGGCACTGCGGGATGCGCACGCGAGCGACGGCAATCTTTTCGCTTTCTACTTCCGTTATCTGAACCGCATGATGCACGGCGATTTGGGAAATTCGCGGACTTTGCAACGTCCGGTTTCACAACTTGTGGCCGAACGCTTGCCTGAGACTTTGAAGTCGGTCGGATTGGGGTTGCTGCTGGGATGGACGCTGGGCTTCTCGTTGGCGGTGGCCGTCGTGATGTCGCGAGCCTGGTATCTGGATCTGCTGGGCAGCTTGCTGGTCGGAGTTTTGCTTTGCCTGCCTGCGGCGGTGCTGGCATTGCTGTTTGTGCTGGCACTGGCTCCGGCTCGATTGCTGCTGGGATTGGTCGTCTTTCCAAAAATATTTCGCTATTCGCGGAACCTATTGGGTAGGAGCGCTGCTTTGCCGCACGTGCTCACGGCGCGAGCCAAAGGCCTCGGCAACATGCGCCTGCTGCTGTGGCACATTATGCCAACGGCTACGCCGCAATTGATCGCATTGCTCGGAGTCACGGTCAGCGTGGCTTTCACCGCTGCGATCCCCATGGAAGCTCTGTGCGACATTCCCGGCATTGGCCAGTTGGCATGGAAGGCCGCGCTGGGACGCGATGTGGCTCTTCTGGTCAATTTGACGATGATCGTTACTCTGGTGACGCTGGTCGCCAATTCTGCCGCCGACACGATAGGCAAACCCTTCCGGACGGTCGAAGCATGAAATGGGCACGCGCCACCGCGATTGCATTCCTGCTGCTGGTTTCGGCGGCGTGCCTCCTGGCAAATTTCATCGCCCCGGCATCGTACGCGCACCAGTTTCGCGAACTGCCCAATGCAGCCCCTTCGCGGCAGCATTGGCTTGGCACCGACGATCTGGGACGCGATCGCTTTTCACGCGTCCTGTATGGAACCCGCGTTTCGCTGCTGCTGGCCCCAGCGGCGGCTTTGCTTTCGAGTTTGCTTGCTGCATTGATCGGCGGCGTCGCTGGATTTGCCGGTGGCTGGCTCGAGCGCTGCGTGATGGCGGGCACGGATTTATTTCTGTCGTTGCCCTGGCTTTTCCTTCTGATCACGGTTCGTTCGTTGCTGCCGTTGAACGCATCTCCCCTGGTTTCGGTGTTGATCACATTTGCTTTACTCGGGTGTTTGGGATGGGCAGGCGCAGCTCGAGTCATCTGCGCCGACACGCGCGTTTTGGCGCAATCGGATTTCGTTCTCCTGGCACGCGCTTCAGGCAGCAGCGGCTTTCGGCTGCTGTGGCGCCATCTCATGCCGAATCTGAAGCCGATTCTCTTCGCACAATTCTGGATTTCCGTTCCTGTATTCATTCTGACCGAAGCCAATCTTGGAATTCTTGGCCTGGGCGTCGCCGAGCCTATGCCTTCCTGGGGCAGTCTGCTGCGGGAATTGGAAAGCTTTTCGACAACTCCGAATCCGTCGTGGCAGTTGGTTCCACTGGTCTTGTTCATTCTTGTTGTGAGCAGTTTTCATCTTGTCCTGACAAAAGAGGAGTTGCCGGTATGAAGAACCGCGTGTTGGTCCTGCTTGTTTCATTGTTCACGATCGGAGCATTGGCGCAGTCGGGCGGCGAATTGCATTTCTGCCTGCGTTCGGAACCCAAGACTTTCAACCCGCTGCTCGCTGCCGACGACGCTTCCGAGACTGTCCGCTATTTGACTGGCGGCGTGCTGGTGCGCGTCAACCGGCTCACCCAGGATCTCGAACCGGGTCTGGCCACTGCGTGGAAAGTGAGCGATGGCGGCAGGACGATCACCTTCCAAGTCCGCGAAGGGCTGCATTTTTCCGACGGAACCCCGTTTACTACGGACGACGTGGCTTACACCATTCAGCAGCTCATGGATCCCGCGATGCACTCGCCCACGGGAGACTCATTTCGATCGGCGGAAGGCAAGGTAGAGACCAAAGTCCTGCCGAAAAATCGGATCAGCATAACGTTTCCCGCGCCCATCGCCGGCCTTGACCGGCTGTTCGACCAGGTAGCGATTATGTCCTCCAAGTCCCCACAAAAAGAGATGGCCGTTCTCGGGCCCTACTACGTGTGGGAGAACAAGGCGGGCGCTTACCTGGAGCTGAAGCGGAATCCGAATTACTGGGAAAAGGATTCATCGGGCCGCCCGCTCCCCTACATTGAATCCGTGAAACTGGATATTCAGCAGAACCGCGACATCGAAATGCTGCGTCTGCAACGCGGAGAAATTCACTTCATCAACTCGCTCGACGCGGAGTATTTCGACAAAGTCGCATCGCAAGATCCATCGATGGCGCACGATGCAGGCGCATCGCTCGACTCCGAGGAAGTGTGGTTCAATCAGGTTCCGAATTCTCCACTGCCGGCATACAAGAAAGCTTGGTTTACTTCGACTAACTTCCGCCGCGCAATATCGGAAGCCGTCAATCGCGAAGACATGGCTCGCATTGCATTCCGCGGACACGCCCGCCCTGCGATCGGTCCCGTTTCACCGGCCAACAAATTTTGGTTCAACGCCAAGCTGCAGCCCCATCCTTTCGATCAGAAAGCGGCGTTGCAACTTCTGACCCAGGATGGCTTTCATCTTACGGACGGCGCATTGCGCGATCACGAGGGCCACCCGGTCGAGTTCTCCATCATCACCAACGCCGGCAACAAGTATCGCGAACGCATGGCGACCATGATCCAGCAAGACTTGGCGGGCGTTGGAGTCAAAGTGAACGTCGTCACACTGGATTTCCCTTCGCTGATCGAGCGCATCACCAGCAGCTTTAACTATGAGGCATGCTTGCTCGGCTTGGTGAACGACGAACTCGATCCCAACGCGCAGATGAATATTTGGCTGAGTTCGTCCGACACTCACCAATGGAACCCCAGCCAGAAAACTCCCGCAACCGCATGGGAAGCCGAGATTGACAAGTTAATGCGAGCACAAGCAGCGACGCTCGACCCGAAGAAACGCAAGGAAGCCTACGACCGCGTTCAAGAAATCGCGTGGCAGCAGGAACCGTTTATTTATCTCGTAAATAAAAACGCGTTGTCGGCGGTTTCTTCTTCGCTACACAATGCCCATCCCGTGGTGCTGCGACCGCAGGTTTACTGGAACATCGACCAGCTATCACTCACCAGTGAGGTCGCAGGGAACCGCTGATGGATGCGCAGCCACTCCTGTCACTGAAGCTCTCGGTTGACTATCCGGGAAAGCCAGGAGTGCTGCGCGATCTCTCGCTCGATATCGGCAGGCAGGAAATTCTTGGGTTGGTCGGCCAAAGCGGCTGCGGGAAGAGCACGCTGGCGCTGGCAATCTTGAAGTTCCTTTTCCTGAAGAAGGCCAAGGCACAGGGGTCAATCCACTTCAACGGTCGCGACCTGATGACGCTCAACGAACGCGAAGTCCGGTCGCTACGCGGCAAAGAAATCGGACTCATCCTGCAAAGCCCGATGTCGGCGCTGAATCCTGCGCTTCGCATAGGCGCTCAGATGGAAGAAGCGTGGAAAGTTCATCGCCGCGGTTCCCGCGACGAATGTCGCAGCGCAGTCCTCGAAGCGTTAGAGAATGTCAGCTTGCCCGCAGATTCGTCGCTTCTGAGAAGATATTCTGCCCAATTAAGCGTCGGCCAAGCGCAGCGCGTGCTGATTGCGATGGCAATCTTGCATCGACCGGCATTGCTGATCGCCGACGAGCCGACCAGCGCACTCGACCTGATTACGCAGGCGGAAATCTTGCACCTATTCGCCGGCCTCAGTGCAAAGTTCGGCATGAGCATCCTATACATTTCCCATGATCTGTTGTCAGTGGCTACTATCGCCAATCGAGTAGCCGTGATGCATCACGGAGAAATCGTGGAATGCCGCAAGACCGCGGATTTGTTCCGCACACCCGACCATCCTTACACCCGCCAATTGATTCAAGCCCTTCCCGTGGTGCCGCGGGCCGACGCAGCTAGCGCCGGGGGGCGATAAGAGACGAATCAATGTTTCCCTTCGCGTTTTTTGTAATAAGCGTCTCTTCGTGGAAGGCGCTAACGAAGCGAAGCGTCACAAAGGAAAGCAAGCTCTCGATCACTTGCCCGCTTTGGCGGGCACGGCTGCGGGAGCCGTGATCTCCAACGAATCAGGGGTGGTCCACTCCGGTTTGCCGTCTTTGATTTCCAAGCGGTTCATCGTGACTTTCATGCTGTGGTGATCAACCTCTACCAAGAGATAGTGGTAGTTCACTTCCTTGCCAAACAGCGGATCTCCCGCTTCCCGCGCAACCGGGACGGGAGTCGCCCCGCCGCCTCCGGTTACGAAATAGACGACGCCGGCGTGTTCATACCGTTCGTAGTTGTGAACGTGGCCGGCGAAAACCACAATTCGCGCACGCATCCCAGCTTGGCGATGCTCGAGCATCGCGCCCAGCGCCTGCTCGCCTTCCCGCGCGGAGTGGCCTCCGCCGAAAAGGTGCTCCGAGGATTTCGTGTAGGGAGGATGGTGCAGAACCAGGCAAACAAAATCTACGTCAGACGGGATGGTGTCGAACTTGTTTGCCAGCCATTGACCTTGTGGACCAGAAGTTTCGTCGAGCGAGCTGTCCAGCATGAGGAAAAGCGTGTTGCCCGCACGCGCCGAGTAATAGCGATTATTCTGCAAATCCGGGAAGCGCTGAAAATAGTTGGCCAGCGCGATCTTCTGATCGCCGGCAAGATCGTGGTTCCCAAGTTCCGGATAGACCGGAATGTTTCGCTCTCGCCACACTGCGGTCTCTTTGTCCCAGGTCTTCCAGTCATCGCCATTGTCGCCTTTGTAGGAGATGTCTCCACCGATGGAGATGAACGCGGGATGAGCGTCGGCGATCGCCTGCACCAGCGTCTGGCGCACCATAGGATTAGAGACTCGAGTATCTTGGGGATCGGTGAAGCGAGTATCTCCGTAGGCCGCGAAACGGAACGGCACACTGATCTTAGGCTGAAGTTCAACCGGCTGGGTCTGAGCAGACAACGGCAGAATCGCAAAAATAAAAAGAAATCGCGCGGCAATCTTGTAGAGAGTCATATCCAGTTCATTCCAATGTAGGCGCGAGTGTCCCCGCTCGTGCTTTCTCGTTGTGCCGCGATTCCCGAAAAACCGCAGACAGTTATTTCACTTCCACGCGGGCCAAGCCTTCCCGCGCCACACTGCTAGCTGTCTTCGCCAACTTTCAGCACCGCGAGGAATGCTTCCTGCGGGATGTCCACGCGGCCGATGCGCTTCATGCGCTTTTTGCCTTCTTTCTGTTTCTCCAGCAGCTTGCGCTTACGCGAAATGTCGCCACCGTAGCACTTGGCCAGCACGTTCTTGCGAATGGCGTGCACGGTTTCGCGGGCGATGATCTTGGCGCCGATCGATGCCTGAATCGCGACTTCGAACATCTGTCGCGGAATCAACTCGCGCATCTTCGCTACCAGCGCCTTGCCTCGTTCATAGGCAAAGTCACGATGCACGATGATGGAAAGTGCGTCCACCGGTTCACCAGCAACCAGAATATCCATCTTGACCATCGGCGATTCCCAATAGTCGGCGAGGTGGTAATCCAGCGACGCATAGCCGCGAGAGACCGATTTCAACCGGTCGTAGAAATCGAGAACAATCTCGTTGAGCGGCAGTTCATAGTGCAGCATCACCCGCGAAGAACTCACGTACTCGAACGTCTTCTGCTTGCCCCGCTTTTCTTCTACCAGCGCAAGAATGCCGCCGACGTACTCTTCATTGGTCAAAATCGTTGCCAGAATCACCGGTTCTTCAATCTTGGCAATTTCGCTTGGCGGGAGCCAGCGCGAGGGATTGTCGACTTCGACCATTTCTCCGTTGGTCTTATAAATCTTGTACCGAACCCCTGGCGCCGTCGTGATCAGCTCAAGATTGAACTCACGCTCCAGGCGCTCCTGAATGATCTCCATATGGAGCAGGCCGAGAAATCCGCAGCGGAACCCGAATCCGAGCGCGACCGAACTCTCCGGCTCGAAGAAGAATGACGAGTCATTCAGCCGCAATTTCTCCAGCGCTTCTCGTAACTGCGTGTGCTGGTGCGCGTCCACCGTGTAGAGCCCGGCAAACACCATGGGCTTGATTTCTTCGAAACCGGGCAGCGGTTCGATCGCCGGATTGTTTTCTTCGGTAATCGTGTCGCCGATTTTTGTGTCGGCAACGTTCTTGATATTTGCGATCAGAAAGCCGACTTCGCCCGCTCGAAGTTCCGCGATCTCCACCGGTTTGGGAGTCAGCACGCCTAAGGTCTCCACATCGAGAACGCGTCCATTCCACATCAGCCGAATCTTTTGTCCCTTTCGCAGCGTCCCCTGGAAGACGCGCGTCAGCACGATCACGCCACGATAAGGATCGAACCAGGAGTCGAAGATCAGCGCTTGCAGTCGCTTCTCGGGATCACCATTGGGCGGCGGGACGCGTTTGACGATTGCTTCCAGAACATCCGGCACGCCTTGGCCAGTCTTGGCGCTGATCAGTACGGCGTCAGACGCGTCCAGACCCACAGCACCCTCGATCATTTCTTTCGTACGCGGAATGTCGGCGCTGGGCAGGTCAATCTTGTTGATAACCGGGATAATTTCCAGCCCGTGATTGATCGCCAGATACGCGTTCGCCAGAGTTTGCGCCTCGACGCCTTGGGAAGCGTCCACCACCAATAGCGCGCCCTCGCAAGACGCCAGCGCCCGTGAAACTTCATAAGAAAAATCGACGTGACCCGGCGTATCGATCAGATTGAGTTGATAAGTCTGACCATCCTGCGCCGTGTACATCATGCGCACCGCGTGTGCTTTGATGGTGATGCCACGCTCCCGCTCCAGGTCCATCGAGTCGAGCACCTGCGCTTGCATCTCGCGCGCGGTCAGCGATCCCGTCAGCTCCAGCAGGCGGTCGGCCAGCGTGGATTTGCCATGATCAATGTGAGCAATAATGGCAAAATTGCGGAGAAATGCGGCGTCCATGGCTACAGGGGTCAATCCTTGATTCTAACAGGGGTTGCGAAGGAGCTCGTGTGATGAAGCCGCGGGAGCGGAGTAAAATCAGAGCATGCGTTATCTGGTCAGAGCACGAGTGAAGCCCGGTTCTGAACAACCTCTTCTGAAGAGTATCGAAGATGGAACTTTGGGCGAAGGCTCGGTTGCGGAGGGCGAATACCTGCGAAACATGGGTCAGGCACGGCTGTGCGCCGATGCCACCGTTCGCTGGGTCGAAGTCTGCTATTGCCCTACGCCATTGCTCGAGGAGCGTCCGTACTGGGAGAAGTACTTCGATCTAACGCGAGTACAGGATGCGCACGACCGGCGAAAGTGCCGCGATGAGAACGGATCGGAGCCGTGGGCGTGCGGGGATTGCGATTGCACACAGCGCCTGGAACGCAAGCTGGAAACTTCCGGAAAGCCATTTCTCGAATCGCTTAATCGTGAACGGCCGGATCCGCCGCCGGCGGCGCCGAAGAGCTGATCATGCCGGCAACTCCTTTCATTGCTATTGACCACGTCCAGCTCGCCATGCCCTGTGGAGGGGAAGATCAGGCTCGCAAGTTTTACCGCGATGTGCTCGGGATGGCTGAGATTCCCAAACCATCGGAGCTCGCGAAACGCGGCGGATGCTGGTTTGAAAGCGGCAAACTGCAACTTCATCTGGGGATTGAGAACGATTTTCGTCCCGCGAAGAAAGCCCACCCGGCTTTGCGCTGTCAGGACTATCGAGCCACGCTTGAGCGTCTGCGCGCAGCCGGTGTCGAGATCAACGAGCCTGCCGACATCCCGGATGTCCAGCGCTGCC
>Ga0206892_1003_pt2 | contig 27791 bp, 23 predicted proteins | sample Alteio_BWOrgHeat_56_FD_153257 | JGI IMG/M metagenome (GOLD analysis project Ga0206892, IMG submission 153257) | Enriched cells from forest soil in Barre Woods Harvard Forest LTER site, Petersham, Massachusetts, United States - Alteio_BWOrgHeat_Nextera8 ... | reverse complement strand
GTAGTAGTACTCGATGATGCTGCCAACTTGCGCATCGGGAAGGGTGAAAGTCTTGGCCATAATCCTTAGCCCTTTTGCCTTCACCAGGGACTTATCGTAAACATCTCCCGTAAATTCGGAAATCGAACCGTCGGGCTTGATGGTCCGGGCCCCGATCTTTACAATCTTGAATCCACTTTCCTTATCGAAAGGAATTTCGATGTCCGCATATTTCCGGCCCTCTTGGGTCAGGACCTTTATCCGGACATAGTTGAATTCGTGGGGCGAGTCTGGGCTATCCACGCGGTCTACCCGGCGATACAAAATGACGGCGGGCGCGCCCGGCGCCAAAGGCTCACTCGTCATCTTGAGCTCCTCGCTCGAGACGGGCTGGAATCCGTCGCTGGCCACAAGGGAAACGGGTACGAGGAACGAAATGTAGAGCGCCAGACAGCCAATGCGAGAAAATACTAGTCGACTACCCAGCAGCGGCACGGCAAAAGTCCTCAGCAATCTGCTCATAGGTGTGCACCTACAGCGCAAATGAAGCGATGAAGGGCCCGTCGGCTACTTGCTACTACTAGTCCCGATTGGTTGCAAGACGACTTGTGCTTCATCGCCTTTTCGTACTTCCTGAAAAAACTGACGAAGCGAGTCGTAATACTTCACGTCGAGCAACATGAGATCCACGCTCAGTTTGCGAGTCAGGTGCAGTGTGCCTTTGTCGTTCACCGCCGACGACGTGTAGGCGACCACTTTTCCGTCATTATTCTGCGCGGGAGGCAGGCCGGCGATTTGCCAACCCAGCGGCATGGCAATCGACACATCGTCAAGTTTTTCGAATGGGAATTCGAAGTAAATCGGATGGACACGCTGGACGCGGTCGAACACATATTTCTCGCTGGCGGTGAAGATTCCAACGGGGAGCAGTCCCCGTCGGCCGGCTCCCGACACCCATCCTGGAATTTTGACCTTAAACTCTGCCACCAGAGACGGAGCGGAGCTGATCCAGTCTGGCTGGTTTGTCAGGTCTACTTCACTGGCCGCCGGAATGTACTCCTTGGCCTCGTCTTCGATGAATTTCTTGCGCTCCGTTTCATCCTGATTGCGTTCCTCGAGGCGCCGCTTCAGAGCTTCTAGTCCGCTGAACGTAACGGTGAGTTTGCCCTCCAGATCGCCCGAATCGGAGAGGGTTAAGTCTGCTTTGCGCTCAATTCGAGAGGCTGACGGTTCGGGCAGGGAAGTACGCACCCAGGAGCCGCCATCTTTATCTAGGCGCAGGCCTTGTACTCCAGTTTCCGGCCACTTTAACAACCCGAAAGGCGTGAATGCGGCCCCCGGATCGAAAAACAAGTCCTTGCCGTCGACCTTCACCAAAACCACATTTGCGTCTAGCCGGTGAGCGTCTCTGATGTAGGGGTGGAAAAAATAGTTGCTACGGTCCGAAACCATCACGCCATAGGCTTCAAAGCCCGCGGCGCGCGCCAATGCAAGGAAGAGCCAGGTTAGTTGCGTACCGCTTCCGCGTCCGTTCTTCCACACCTCCTCAACCTTCAAAACCGGTTTCTCGCTCTCGCGTTTCTGCTGTTGTTCGGTCTTTCGGACTTCATACGAAGTGTTGTGCAATTGTTGTACCCGCGCATAGATTTTCTGCAGTTTCACATCGGGCGAGTCATTGGGCGATACAATCTGCGCCACTGCTTGCTCCATGGCGCCCTTCTTCCCTACGAAACTCTCGACCTCGCTATTCAACTGCTTGCCAACATTTTTCCAGAACTGAGCGTCTTCTTTCTCGGGATAACCTGCGACATATATGAAATCTACGCGGGCCTTCAGTTCATTGATCGGGGCCATGAAATCTTCAACTTGAAAAGCAGGAATGTCGTTCGCCAGCATGCGCACGACCCGGTCTGTCCCCTGCTTCGGGGGTTCCGTCCCCGGTGGCAAGTCCTGCCAGCTCCAGCGGATATTGAAGTTGTCGACGTCATTGGTATTGGCATACGGGAGCAAGGAAAATTCCGCGTGCTTGGTGAATAGATCATTGCTCAGGATCCACTCCGAGCTGTAAATCCGATGGTCGTGCAGGTCGATGGTGTAGTAATACTCGAGAACGCTTCCTATCTCCACGGCGGGAAGTGTGAAGGTCTTCGCCATAATCCTCAGTCCTTTGGCTTTCACCAAAGACTTGTCGTAAGCGCCTCCTTCGAATTCAACAATCGTGCCATCGGGTTTGATGGTTCGCGCCCTGATGTTATTGATGGTTCCTGCGAATCCCGTAAAGAAAGGAATCTCGACATCGGCATACTTCCGGCCCTCTTCCGTCAGAATCTTGATCCGGAAATAGTTGTACTCATGCGGCGCCTGGCCCATGTCATAACGATCCAGCTGCCGGAACAAGATGATAGCCGGGGCGCCCGGCGCCTTGGGCTCACTCGTCATCTTGAGTTCTTCGGGAGAAACGGGCTGGAAGCCTTCGCTCGCGCGCACCGGCGTGGGGAGAAGGATCGATAAGCCCAGCAGCAGGGTGATGGCGCAAGAAAAAACTGCTAAACAGCGTCGAAGTGACACAGCAAATTTCCTCGTCAGTCTGTTCACAGAACACAGACCTGCGAACGGCGGCGCATAATAGCAAGGGACAATACAGCAGCAAATAAGGATCGTCAAGTTACGTAGAGTGTTACGCACGCTGCAATCGAACGCGTGGATTTCCCGGCGTGCCTGCATGGTACAGATCGTCCGCGATGGCTGCTCTCGAGTGATCGCAACTTGCATCGCATGAAATTAGCTTGGGGAAGATCAAATGCAGACGGAAAATCCTTTCCATCTTTGGGTAGTATCGTTCCAGTAACCTCTTCAGCATTACCAATGGACGTGACCGTTCTAAGAATCATGTGCAACTCCATTTGTGCCAAGTGGTTACAGGGAAATTGAGATCTTCGCCACAAAATCTCTTTTCCATTGCGTATCCTGGCGAACTTTCATAACATCTAGATCAGTAGGAACTTAGCCAGTGGCGACGATCAGTGGCCGGTTTCGTGCAGCAATTGTTGGGTGAATTCCGGAGATAGGTACAAAGCATTGAATTCAGGGAATCGTTCCGCTGGCATTGGTTTCGTCGTCGTTTTCGTTTTGTCGTTACTGTTCTGCCAGCCCGGCATTGCAGCCACGGTCAGCACGCATACCCTGACCTCGCACAAGTCCAAGTCACAACGCATTAGTGAAGGCCAGCATGCCCGCCGCCGCATGCGGCATCTCGCGCACAGCCGCGCAGTTGCTCCCGGAACGACTACAACTCACAGCGCTGCCATCCATGCCTCTGCTGTTCAGTCCACTGCCCTGCGCACCAGCACGCATCGACGTCATCGATATTATGAGCGGTTCTCAACCAGTTCCTTTGCGCAGGATGTTGCTGAGGGTGACATCACTACTGGCGAAGATCCCATCGTCCGCGAAGCGGCTATTGATGCTTTGGGCGGAATGAATGGCACCGTGGTCGCAGTCGAACCCACCAGCGGGCGTATCCTGGCCATGGTGAATCAAAAGTTGGCGCTTTCCAGCGGGGCGCAGCCTTGCTCGACCATTAAGCTTTCAGTGGCGCTTGCCGCGCTCAGTGAAGGCCTCATCACCAAAGAGACCGAGGTCCGTCTGGGTGGCCGCAGCCACATGAATTTGACCATGGCACTGGCGCATTCGAACAACGCCTACTTTGAGGCGCTGGGCCGGCAGTTGGGTTTTGAAAAAGTCAGCTATTACGCGCATCAGTACGGACTGGGTGAATTAGCCGGCTACAGCATTCCTGGCGAACAACTCGGAATTTATCCCAACGAGGAAATTTCTACCAAGCTGGGTGGTGTCGGCAAGATGTGCTCGTTCGGTGAAGGTGTTTCGGTGACGCCGTTGCAGCTGGGCGCTCTGGTGTCGGCCATCTCCAATGGCGGGACACTTTATTACTTGCAGCATCCCACAGCTCCGGAAGATATCGCGAATTTTCAGCCAGTTGTAAAGCGTCGCTTGGATATTGCGCCACTCATTCCCGAAATCTCCGATGGCATGGAAGGCGCCGTACACTTCGGAACCGCGCGCAGCCTGCGGGTAAACTTTAACGAAGAAGAAGTCCTCGGCAAGACTGGAACTTGCTCGCACGCTGGCACCCGCTATGGATGGTTCGCCTCCTATGCGAAGACCGACGTGGGACACATTGTCGTTGTGGTCTTCCTGGAAGGTGGTCGGCCCACGTTCGGACCCAAAGCTGCCGAGATCGCCGGACGCATGTATCGCAGTCTCTACGATCACGACTTCTTCGCGAGCAAACCGTCTCTGCCCGCCGACACGGCAAACGTGAGCCCGGTCGAAACCTCTCAATAGTCTTTCCGTCGATTCTGACTGCACAGTTTCCGTACACTTGACGTTTGCCGTCCAGCCTTTGCGAGCCTACTGAATCCCGTTGCTTTGCAATTTTCTCCATTACTGCTACTACCTGTTTAACTCCCCCCTGAATGCCAAAACTACGTTTGTGCGAAAACTGGTTACGAAAGATTGTCGCCTCCCACCGAATTAAACCAAGTCTTCATTCTGGGCCGCTAAAATGTAAATCAGATCGCTGATCGGCTCGACCGAGATCATTTATTTTGCTACGGGAGAAGTGAGACCAATAAGATGCAGAAACAGAGGGGATTTTCATTGATTGAGTTGCTGATTGTGGTAGCGATCATTCTGATTATTGCTGCTATTGCAATTCCGAACCTTTTGCGGGCGCGTATTGCCGCCAATGAATCGTCCGCAGCTAGCTCGGTACGAGTGACGAACACAGCCGAAGTCGGCTATCAGTCTACCTATCCGACCGTGGGATATGCGAGCACCATGGCTGCGCTTGGACCTCCAGCGGCTACCGGTTGCTCGGGTGTTCTGCCGCTTTCGACCAGCGCCTGCTTGATCGACTGGGTCTTGGCTAAGGCCACTACTGCGGCGACCCCGAAGAGTGGCTACTATTTCGCTTTGAATGCGACCCCGGCCGTTCCCTACTTGAGCTACGTGGTGGGCGGTGCTCCGGCAGCTGCTAACCAAACTGGCGTACGCGGCTTCTGCTCGACGGAAGAAGGCGTCATCCGCTATACAGCCGTTGGTGGCACACCGGTCGCGAGCGTTCCGGCCTGTGTTGCCTTCACCGCTCTGCAGTAGTTACAGGTCTGTACAATTTAAAGGCAAGCCGATTGGCGATCGCATCGCTCAACCCCGCCTTGGCCTCTGGAACGGCAAGAGAGTTTCGTCGCCAAGTCGCGGGGTCTCGTCTGTTCGGATTCCGAACACTACTCATCACTTCAAGCGTGCGATGCAGTTCTAGGCGGCACATCTCTTTGCGCTCTGCTGGGGCGTACTAAATCCAATCCAAGGTTTGACTGTGCTCGTCCTGGTTGTTCGGTTTTTGTAAAAAAACTGAAAGCCTCAACAGTTCCGAATTGGAATGGGCTTAGAGTTAGCCATAACGAGGAGAGAAACAAGTTTTATTTGGCGGATGCGACGGTGGATCGCAACGGTGCTGCGCCATCACTCCGCGATTTTTATGTGCCGATTTGTCGGCTTGGGTGTGACTGTTCAAAGGTTGGACATTCCCAAGCAAAAAGGACGATTGGCTTTGGCATGTTGCGTGACAGGCAGGCAATTGCATCAATGTATCAATCGACATTGAGCGTCTCCTGATGAAGTCAGAATCGAGGGTTGGCTAGATTCCCTTGGGGGGGATGAAGTAATTGTTCTGCTGCTCGTGTCTGCGAGGAACGGAGCTGCGGAATGGGGCATTGGCTAGTTCTCGGGCTTCTACTGGCGGGTTGCGGCGCGGGCGCGCTGCTTACCGGCGTTGTCTATCTAGTTCAGCTCAAGAAGATTAAAACCGACCTACAGCAAACCACGCCCAGCGGTTTGAAAGACTGTCCGCAAATCAACGATACGCCGGTCCACGAATCCCAACGGAGGTCAGCGTGACTCCAAACCCGCGCAGACCCTCGTTCGCGGTAGTGCGAGGGGCGTTGGTTCTCGCTTTAACTCATTGCGCAAGTTGGAAACTGTGGAGACACGCATGACTATTCTCCTGGTAGAGGATAGCAAGCTGCTACGCGTCGCCAACACGAGGGCGCTGGTTAAGGCTGGCTATCAGGTGATTGTCGCAAACGACGGAGAAGCGGCTCTTCGTGTGGCTCAGGAGCAAGCTCCCGATCTGATCCTGCTCGACATGATGTTGCCCAAGATAACCGGCCTCGATGTGCTGCGTCGCCTGAAAAGCGATGAGCGTACCAAGGAGATTCCAGTGATTGTCCTAAGCGGTCTTTCACAAACCAACGGAGAGCGGCTGATCAAGGAGGGCGCAGCAGCGTTCTTCGAGAAGTCGGAGAAAACCTTGGCTAACGATGCCGCAGATCTCGTGGAAGCAGTCAGAGGCGTTCTGGCAAAGCCAGTCAAGTGAGGGCAGGCATCTTCGTGAAAGCCGCGGTGAAGGGTCGTTGAATCGAGGAACAAATTGACTCGAGGAGGAATTTGATATGAGTAGCGCGAATGCACCTGCACCTTCGGCGGTAGCGGGAGGTGCGCTCCTTGTATCGAACGATGCATTGACGGCCAAGCAGGTCAGCGAGTCACTAAGGCAGTTGGCTATGTTTCCGGAGGTGTGCACCGATGGGCCGACTGCGCAGGCACTGTTGGGAAAAAAGAAATTCGACGCTGTGATTGTGGATCTTCAGCTTGGGAAACGCGGACTTGCGCTCCTAGAGGAAGTGCGCTTGTCCCGTTCCAACCGGACCGCGGTGCTGCTCGCAATCAGCAATAGCGATGCCGAAACCGCGGACGCATTCAAGGGTGGCTCCAATTTCGTGTTGCGAAGACCCCTTTCCTACACATCGATCGATCGGACTTTGCGAGTTGCGTATGGCCTGATCGTAAGGGAGCAGCGCCGTTATTTCCGCTGTCCGGTCGAGATTGCGGTTGCGATTTGCCGGCCAGAGAGCGAGGACGCGCATGTCAAAAGCGTGAACATCAGCGAAGGCGGAATGGCAATCAAGAGTTCCATCGCATTCCAAACCGACTCCTGTGTGTTGGTACAGTTCATACTCCCAGACCATGATTCTGGATTTGCAGTCGAGTCGAGGATCTGCTGGTTCCGCGACGGCATTGTCGGATTGCAGTTCACCGGGCTGTCGCCGAAGCAAACTTCGGAGCTGCAGGAATGGCTCGCGCACCGGCTGGAAGAGAGCTTTCCCGAGTATGTTGCCGCCAAGTTCCGCAATCTGGGGAGTTCGGCGTCCGTATGCGATCCCGCAACCGGAGAGGATGGCCCAGCCCGTGAGGCAGCACGGAAAACAAGCCAGGATTGGAACGCCCTCTACCAAGCGGCATTGTCCGAGAGTGACCTCGAAAATCGGTTGCTAAAAATCGAGATTGCGGAACGAAACCTGAAAGAGCGGTGGCGTGAACTTGTTTCGACTGGCTCGGGCGATCCCGGAGAGCGGCAGAAATTGAGCGATGCGATGGCAAACTTGCGCGGGCTAAAAGAGGCAGGCTCGAGGAAAGATCAATGATGGTTTGCCACCGCTACCCTGGCCGGACGACCGAACGAGAGATGTAATATGGGTGAGAAAAACCACGCGCTGAAACTTCTGGTCATCGATGATTCTCCCCGGAATCTCGAACTGATCACGGGTGCTTTGGCTCAGAACGGGCTTCAGATCCTCACCGCCAGCGACCCTGAAGCCGGGTTCGAAATATTCTTGCGAACTCGTCCGCAGATTGTGGTCATCGATTTGATCATGCCCAAGGTCAGCGGAATGGAGTTGCTGGAAAGAATCGCCGCAATCGATCCCGGGACGGACGTGATTTTGATGACTGGACAGTATTCTCCCGAAACCGCGGTGGAAGCGATTCAAAAAGGCGCATGCGATTACCTGACTAAGCCGCTCGATTTGGACAAGATGCGCCACCGGATAAATTCTCTGCTCAAAGATGCGGAGAGCCGGCGGCGCGCGGTTCAACTGGACCGCGAACTGATCGACACTTTTCAGTTTGAGGGAATGATTGGCCGCAGCCCGGTGATTCTGGAAACGTTCGCCAGAATTCGCCGGGTCGCTCCGCATTACCAGACGGTGCTGGTTTCAGGTGCTACCGGAACCGGAAAAGAGTTGGTGGCGAGGGCGCTTCATCATCTGAGCCCACGGGCTTCCGGTCCTTTCGTGGTTTGCAACTGCTCGGCGCTGGTGGAAACTTTACTGGAGAGCGAACTCTTCGGGTACGTCCGTGGAGCGTTTACAGGCGCCAACCAAGACAAAGTCGGAATTTTCGAGCAAGCCAATGGTGGCACCGTTTTCCTGGACGAAATCGGCGAGCTTTCCTTACCTGCGCAAGCCAAGCTGCTGCGTGTCTTGCAGCAAAGGGAAGTGCAGCGCGTCGGCTCTCCGGTTTCGCATACTGTCGATGTCCGCGTAATTGGAGCCACCAATCGCCAGCTTCGCACCATGGTCGCTGAAGGCGGATTTCGCGACGACCTCTACTATCGTTTATCGATGGTGGAGATTCCCGTGCCCCGGCTGATCGATCGCAAAGAAGATTTTCCGTTGTTGCAGAAATACTTCGTGGAGAGATTCGCCAAGCAATACGACAAGCCCGTTCGCGGCATCACCCGGCGCGCTCAGTTGCTCATGGCGGAGTATTCCTGGCCGGGAAATATTCGCGAACTGGAAAACGTGATCGGCAACGCCGCCATGATGACCCAGGGAAATACCATCGATGTGAGCGATCTGCCCGCCCCGCTCAACGGTGTGGCGATCGAGGAAGACGCCGAAGACCAAGCATTGTTATCCTTGCAGGAAGTTCAGAACCGGCACCTGAGGAAAGTCCTGGAACGGGTAAATGGCAACAAGGCCCGCGCCGCCGAAATCCTAGGCATCAGCCGTACCACCATCTACGAGATGCTCGCCAAAATCAATGCCAGTAAGAGCGGCGATTCCGGCACAAAAGCAGCAGGCGCCGCCAGGTAATGGCTTTGGCCTGGTTGATGGCCGTTTAAAGACGCGGAAACCTCTTTCCGAAGCGCGGAATGGCCAGCGCTCCAGACTCGATAACTACAAATTCTCCGGAAGTGCGGCTTAGTTAGCCGCTGCGGTGTGTCCGCAACCTGAACACACCATCCGCCATTCCTACGGTCAGAAACGAGGCACGACCAAACTTGCCACGCGGGAAACCATGTTATGTGTATGATAATAAATAGCTTAACTATGATTAGTGAAATCGTCCGCCTTTGGCACCCCTCCTGCAATGACTCAGACGCGAGGAATTTATGCAAACGACAACAGCCGCCAACGTGCAAGAAACGAAAAAGGGCCGAGTGCCCCGATCCGTCATGACACTGTTCATTCTCCTTTTGATGGTTTGCACGGCCGCGGCGAAAGAGCTGCAACTGAAACCCACGCCCCCGGTTCCACCGGTGCAGAAGACGGCCGTACAGCTGCAAATTGGCGGAGTGGCTTCCGACAAAATCATCTGCTTCGAAATGAAGCTGAATTCGGTTGTGGCCACCGCGACCAATGGTAAGACGACCTCGCTGGTTTCGTCGCCGATTACGGTGGAGATCATGCACTGGGCCGGCGACAGCGAAACCGTGGAAATCGACCAACTGCCACACGGAACTTATTCGCAAGTTTCGATCGCGGCGACGGCGACGCGGACTACTTCTCTAGATCCGGTGAGCGGCCTCCTGGTGATTAAGCCGCTCTCGAAGAGCTTCACTTCTGTGATTCACTTCAACCCCACGCTCACGGTTGGCACCACCCCGGTTGCTCTGAGTCTTCAAATCAGCCCGGATAGTGTTGTCAATTCGTCGGCGATCGGAGGCAGCGCGACCCAGAATAGTGCCGCGATGTTACGAGTCACTGCCAGCCGAATTGGTGTACCGTTGCCGCAAACTAAGAAAGTGAAAGTGCAACGGACGGTTGGATCGGTAACCGCTGTGTCTGCGAGCTCCTTCACCGTGATGGATGGACAAACGGGCGCCTCGTTGACCTTCGCGGTCAACTCCGCCACTCAGTTCCGCAATGCCACTTTGTCGACACTCTGCGGACTGATCGTAGCTGTGCGTGGAAAGTCTGCAACGAACGGACTGCTGGAAGCCGTGAAAGTCGAGGCCTTGGAGAATCGCAATGGAGTCGTGATGGAAGGCATCTTCAGCGGATATATTCCGAACTCCGATGTGATCACGCTGGCATCGCAGGATGGTGCTGGAGTTGGAATGAAGAGCGCGATCGTTGGCTCGGGAGTTTCCGTCGACTTGAGTGAGAATCCCAAGTACGTCGTAGACACCGATGATATGGACATGACCGGCATGGCGTCGCTTGAGTTTGACAGCAGCAGCCTGGTGCTCGGACAACATGTGCAAGTGCAATCACTGCGAGGAACGCGCGGCGACACGCATGGCAACTCAGCCCTGATGTCCCCCGAGACGGTGACGCTCGAACCCCAGACCCTTACCGGCACTGTAGCCAACTATCAAGCTGGCGAGACCCCGGGCACTGCGACCTTCGACCTGGTGTTCGCCACCAACGCTCAATACAACGTCATCAACCCGTTCTTCTACACTATGCATGTTTATCAGCAGGCGGGCACCTCAATGCAGACTGCGATCAGCAATGGCGCAGCGGTTCATATCTGGGGACTGGTCTTCTTCAGCCAGCTTCCGGAGAACGGTGGTGGAGCTTCGATCAAGGAAGCTGGGCACCGTGCCGCGCGGTTGTTCGGCCGTTCGCAGAATCAGCCGACCTTCCTCATGGTAGCTGGCCGGATCACCAACTAGCAGTACCGGAGCGACCTGGGGTAGAAACAAAAGAGTCCACGCCTGGCGTGGACTCTTTCGATTTTCTGGATGGCGTGGTTGAAACTCACCTACTTGCAGGTCGGAAATTTGAGCGAAGCTACTCGGGTGTGGAAGGTCACAGCGTTATGGGCCGAAGTCTTCGGAATGTATTGATTCACGTACCAGAACGTACAGTCGTCCGTTGGATCGACGACCATGCTGCTGTAGTCTCCCCAGCGGTCGGCATCCGTTGCGGACCCTTTTCCGGTGAAGATGGAGGCAATGCTCTCCATCGTATTCACCGGGTCGCCCGGAACACGTCCTGTGAACCCCAAAGAAGGATGCAAAGTCGTAGCGTTGGATTGGCTGAAGCCGAGGGCCATGTCGCCAACTTTGTCCATGGCGATACTGCCCATCCACAACGAATTGCTGCCGCTGGTGACGGTGCCCTGCTGAAAGACTTTGGGTGTGCGGTTGGGATTGCGAATCTCATACCAGCGTTCGCCAGATGCCGCTTTGCTGGTTCCTACCGAATGGCTGACGACCAGTGTCTGGTGACTGCCGAAATTCCGGTAAGCCAGTCGAAACATCAGGCGATCTGCGAGAGAGTCCAGTGTCTGCGTCGTACCAGGTTGCGGAATGCAGCTGCCGCCGCCGCAAGCCATGGTGTAAGCCTTCACCGGGATAGAAATCGGTCCCTTAAATGTGGAGTTCGTCGGGGTGGTGAAATCCACGTGGAAACGGAACAGGTGCAACGCAGTTGAGCTGGAGAGATCGACAAAGAATGCGGGTTCGCCAGACGGAGGCGGCGTGGCTCCATCTGCGTTCGAGGGAAGGAAACCAAACTCGTTGGTCTTCTTGAAGCAAACAGCTTTAGCCTTCATCCCGTTGAGCATCGCCGCGCGATCATAGGCGCAAGACTCTGCCGCGATGAAAGAAGAAGGGCCGAATAGATTGTACGAAGCATAATACGCATCCGGCCACACACTGAGTTTGTCGTAGTCGTTAAAAATACCGTTTCCAAAGGTGAAGATATAACGATGGTATTTGCCGGTTGCGTCGGAGCTTTCCGAGACCGCAATACATTCGTTCCCGGTACTGAAACTGCTATCGGCAGCGATCTGACTGATGATCCACCGATTCGCGATCTGGTCGTACAGCACGACCGGGTCAGTCCAGTCGAAGGTCTGTCCCTGTCCGCACAATCCCGAAACTCCGGTAAAGATGGCGCTGATCTGCTGCGGCCCAAATATGGACTTGCCCGTAGCCTTGTCGAAGACCTGCCATGCAGTATTGATGGTTTCAACAACCTGGGTGGCGCCAGCTGCCAGATTGTTGTCAGAAGGAATTCCCTCCAGCGACGAGCCGTTGGCCGAATTCGGAATGCCCTCGAAGTTGAGCCCAATAACCGCGGAAACCGGCGGAGCCAGCTCAGTTCGTTGCTCAGCCCAATCTCGCACGGGAGTGCTGGCACCCGACAAAATGCGGCGTGGCCGGGGATGTTCCACCTCGCGGGGAATCCGGCCTTTTGGCAGCTCCATCGAATACTCGCGCACCGGCAGCGAGGTGTCATGGTAGCCGTCATAAACCACTAGGGGACGGCTCGACGAAGCGCTTTGGGCGGCAAGCAGAGAGCTCGGAAAGGCCAGCCCACAGGCTATCAACATCAGCGTGGCGCCGACTGCACGTCTTGAGTTCATACATTCTCCTGATCTCGGATGTTCATATCTGGACAAAAAAGGGAAACCTGCCGGCATTCAGTCGCCGAGCGACGACCGCGACGGTCCGTTAGAGTGTGCGCTGGCCGCGGCTTCCAGTCAAGATGAAAGAACTTGCAGCTCCCAAGAGAGCGAATTTGCCCCGGTACGAGACACGCGCGTCAAATGGCAACGCTCGGCATTTGGAACGAGTGCAAAATCTACACCTCCTACAAACCGGACCGACCTGAAGTCGTTGATTCTCGACGCAGGGATAAATGGCATCTCCCTTGCGACTTGCCAATCGTACGCTGGAAACCCCACGATGCTGGTTAGACAGATCGCTCTGGGCAAAAGGACGCGCTGATGAAAAGAAAGCAAGTCCGACGGCTGACTCTGCTGTTTGCTGTGGTCTGCGCAACTGGCTGTGCTCGCGAAGTGGGAGTGTCAGGAACTCCCGCTGCTCCGGCGGCAACCGCTCAACTGCCCTTCGATCGGGTTTCTGACAATGCGGGCATTTCCCCGACGGCAGACCTTACCCCTGATGGCATCCCCGTCGGGACCGAGTTGGCAGTTCGTCTGCAACTGGCGCTGTCCAGCGCAGATGCCCATGCCGGGGACTCGTTTGCGGCCGTGCTCGATGCACCCATCGTCCTCGATGGCAAGAGGTTACTGCCGCGCGGGACGCCCGTTACCGGAATCGCTTTGGCTGCGCATGCCTTTGACCGGCCAGAGGATCCAGGCTACCTACGTCTGACCCTTGTGTCCATCAGTGTGAACGGAAAGCAGATCGCTTTGCGGACGTCCAACATTTTTGCCAAGGGTTCAACGTCTGCGAGCCGAATCGCCCCGGATTTCGATAAATCCGTTGGCGGCAAAACTTTGCCGACTGCAGCAGAATCAGGTGCGTCGCCTAAATTACAGACTTCCTACGTGCCTGCGAACAGCGATGTAAGGTTTTCCACAGGGCACCGTTTCACGTTTCGCCTCACCGAACCTCTGCATCTTCCCAGCTGAAACTCCTCCCGACCCCGACTTGTGCGTTTTGCGTCTAGCAGATCGCACCTCGTCTTCATTCAATTTTTGCCTCTGGCAGAACTCCTAAGAGTCTGTTCAACCGTCACAGCGCTCCCGCCTCAGCTTGCCTAGACTTCCCGAATGGGGATCGCGTGGCGAAAGCATCACTTGCCCAGCATTTCGCAAAAGGAACCATTCCAATCATGAATGCGATTACACAGCTTCAGGTGGGCCAAGAGGAAATCGAGAGTCGGCTGCCCACAGAGCAGCAGTTGCGGGACAGCCAGAAGATGGAAGCCATCGGGCGCCTGGTCGGGGGCGTGGCTCACGACTTCAACAATCTGCTCACCGGCATGGTGCTGTGCAGTGAACTGATTCTCACCGGCCTGGACAAGAACAGCAGACTGCGGCATTTCGCGGAGGAGATTCGTTCCGCAGGTGAACAAGGTGTCGGACTTATCCAACAATTGCTGGCCGTCGCACGACAGCGCACGGTCGAGATGCGTGTTCTCGTCCTGAACGACGTCATCTCGGAAGTTCACAACCTGCTCACCCGTCTTATCGGAGAGAATATCGAATTGGTTTCTGAACTTGCCGACGATCTTGGTGTGGTGAAGATCGACCTCGCAGAAGTTCAGCAGATCATCCTCAATCTGGTATTGAATGCTCGCGACGCGATGCCAGAGGGCGGCCGCATAGTACTGACGACTCGAAACTCCAATACACCGATTCCGGGTTGTGCTCAGGGAGCCGATTCCTGGATCGAATTCCTGGTCACGGATAGTGGCTGCGGCATGGATGCAGATACTCGCTCCCACCTATTCGAACCATTTTTTACCACCAAGAAACCAGGGCGGGGCAGCGGGCTCGGGCTCGCCACGGTGTACCGCATTGTGACTCACGCCGGCGGGAACATCGTGGTGGAGAGTGAAACCGGGAAGGGAACACGGGTCTTGGTCCGATTGCCGCAGCTCAGCGTGGCTACCGCAACAAACCGTGTTGCTCCAATCGCCACAGGAACCACATCAGCTCTCCAACGGGATATCGTCCAACCAAGAAAAGCCAAATCAGCGCGAGGTAAATCAGCATGACAACCGCCACCGCCCACGCATTTCTACCGCCTCGACTCGAGGCTTCCAATTTTCTGAATCTGGTGATCGTCGACGACGAGCGCGCGGTTCGTGATGTATGCCGCGAAGTTGCCCAGTCCATGGGTTTCAACGCCATGGTTGCGGAATCGGCAGAACACACCTACCGTCTCCTCGAATCCCACACCATCGACGTCGTGCTGCTCGACCTTAAGCTGCCAGGAGCCGGCGGCCTTGAGGCTTTGCGTCGCATAAAAGAGCTTCGCCCAGATGCTGAGGTGGTGGTTGTCACCGGCTATGCCACCGTGCAGTCGGCGGTTCAGGCCATGAAAAACGGCGCCTACGACTACGTTACCAAACCCTTCACCATGGATGAACTTCGGCTACTGCTGGATCGTGTGGCTGCGCACCTGAGGCTGAAAAGCGAAAACCGCGTATTGCGCGAAAAAATCAAATCCAAGCTTGGCTTCGGCAGCATCGTTGGCCGCGCCCCCGAAATGGAGAAGCTCTACCGCATGATCGCAAAGGCCGCCCAAAGCAACCATCCCGTGCTGGTGCTGGGCGAAAGTGGCACCGGAAAGGAAATGGTGGCGCGAGCCATTCACTTCTCGGGCCCGTTCCGGGACAAACCGTTCATCCCGGTGGATTGCGGTTCGCTGGTGCCAACGCTGATCGAGAGCGAATTGTTCGGCTATGTGAAAGGCGCCTTTACCGGAGCCGTCCAACCTAAGGAAGGCTTGCTGGCTGTGGCTGAGGGAGGCACTGTGTTTCTCGACGAAATCGGCGAGCTTCCGGTTGACTTACAGGCCAAGCTCCTGCGCGCCATTCAGGAAAAGGAAATTCGCCCGGTCGGAAGCACGCGTCGGACTGCGATAAACGTGCGTATTCTGGCGGCCACCAATCGCGATCTCGAACAAGCCGTGGCCCAGGGAACCTTTCGCCGCGATCTTTACTTTCGGTTGAATGTACTGAACCTGCGCATTCCAGCGTTGCGTGAACGCAGGCAAGACATCCCAGTGCTGGCAGGATTCTTCCTCGAACGAATGTCTCACGAACTAGGGCAGGAGCGCACGCTGAGCGACGACGCTTTGAAGGTCCTGCTCGCCTATGACTGGCCGGGAAATGTCCGTGAACTGGAAAATTGCCTGGAACAGGCCTGCGCCATGAACAGCGGCCCGATTATTCACATCACCGACTTGCCGGGCGCGATTCGAGGCGAAAATGGGCACCTCACAATTCATGCCGAAAGTTCCGTTAAAATCGTTTCCATCTCGGAGTTGGAACGAAGCACGATTCTCAATACCATTACGCAACTCAATGGGGACAAGCTGATGGCAGCCCGTCTCCTGGGAATCGGCAAAACCACGCTGTATCGCAAGCTGAAGGAATACCACTCTCAAGCATAGTTCGAAAGGCGTTCGTGCCAGGGTCGAGGATTCGTCGCTCATCATTAGCGCGGGAGCGTCCGCTCGCGCCGCCAGGCAACACTTTGGGGAAAGAGAGAAATCAAGATCCACCTCACTCCCCGAAGCAGATTCCGATGGCGCGGGCAGTGTTCACGATCTGGCCCTCCGGGTCCACGGTCTTTAGCCGTCCCACGGCGTCGGCGATGTCTACGGACTCGATGCGGCCATTTCTCAGGCAGACCATTTTGCCGAATTCACCGGCTGCTACCAGTTCGACTGCGGTGGCGCCGAAGCGAGTGGCGAGGATTCGGTCGTGAGGCGTTGGCGATCCGCCGCGCTGGATGTGTCCGAGCACGCTAACCCGAACTTCTTTTCCGGTACCTGCTGCGACGGCATCGCCGACGCGGTTGCCCACGGAACCGGTGCGCCGGTTCTCTTTCCACTCCTGTGGCAGCTTAATGCCCTCCGCTACCACAATAATCGTGAAGTGCTTCCCGAAGGACTCGCGCGTGGACACGTGACGGCAGATTGCTTCGACGGTGAAAGGGATTTCGGGAATCAGAATGACGTGTGCGCCCCCCGCAACTCCCGCTTCCAGGGCGATCCAGCCGGCATCTCTGCCCATCACTTCCACAATCATGACACGATGGTGCGACTCGGCGGTGGTGTGAATCTTATCGACGGCGTCGGTCGCGGTTGCCAGCGCAGTGTCGAAACCAAATGTGACTTCGGTGGCGCAAAGATCGTTGTCGATGGTTTTAGGCACGCCGACCACGTTCAGGCCCTTGCGAAATAGTTCGAGGGTAATCTTCTGCGATCCGTCGCCGCCAATGCTGATCACGGCGTCGATTCCCAGCTTATGGGCGTTCGCAATCACCTGATCAGAAATATCGCGGATCACTTCTATTTTGTTTTCAAGTTTCTTGTACTGAAAAGGATTTCCGCGGTTAGTGGTACCAAGGATGGTTCCACCTCGCGGCAAGATGCCGCTAACGTCGTTGAGCGTAAGCTCGCGTGATTTTTCCGGCCAGATCAGGCCATCGAATCCGTCGGGAATGCCAATGACTTTCCATTTGTATTTGAGGACCGCTGCCTTGACGGCGGCACGGATGACGGCATTGAGGCCGGGAGCATCTCCGCCTCCGGTACAAATGCCGATACACCGGATGTCAGACATTGTGGCGCGTCTATTGAGACGTAATGGTGATTGGGGTCGACGTAACGGTTGTAGTGCTGATGTAACTTACGGTGAGCGTGGTAGAAACACCGGGATTCGGGGTGATCGTCTGCACCGTCACCGGGTCTCCCAAAGTCAACTGGAAATCGGTGGTGTCGGACAACGTCCAGGTTGCGGTGGAAGAGACGTCAACGGTGCCGCTCTGGCCGGTCACGGTGGCAAGCGCGGTGAACTCCTTGGTTCCGCCACCGGCTGGAATCGTAGTGTTGCCCGGTGGATCAATCTTGATGGCTGTCACGTTGCCGAGGTTGACAGTGATGCTTGAAGTGCCGCTCGTCGCCTGAAAGCCAGCGGTAATGGTGGCGCTACCCGGAGAGGTGCCGGTGACCAATCCCGCACTGTTTACGGTAGCCGTAGTTGAATCACTGCTACTCCATTGCACACCCGAACTCAGGGTTTTTGTAGAGCCGTCGTTGTAGGTTCCAATGGCGCTTTCCTGCACGGTTCCACCCTGGTTGATGGTAGCGGTCGGTCCCACGGTGAGCGACGTCAAAACGGGGTCAACAAAAAAGCCGTTGCAAGCGAGTCCCCCAGCGACTAAGAAGAGGGTCGCAAGTGCCGCCACGATCTGGAATTGTTTCTTACGGCTCAACATGTTAGAAAGCCCTGGGCGACCCATCTTTGGACTGGGTCCAATGACGTGAATAAATTGTAGCAGAGGTAGATTCCGCTGGAACGCCTCGCCGTACCTTTGTGCATAGCCGTACCTTGGGTATTAACTCTGCCCGAATTCGCTTAAGTTTAAGAACGCTTAGCCCGGGCAAGAGTTGCAGAATAATTTGTCACATCCACATCGGGGCGTTCAATCTGGGAACCGCGGGGAAGTTACAAGCTTCTAATTCGCTTTTCTCGCCCGACTGATCTTCTCGTCAATCGGCTTGCGACCCGCAAAGCCTTCGCTGGTATCGTGCCAGTGAGTAATGCCCTGCTCTCCCAACTTCCAGCACAGCAGCACGATCTGTCCTTCAACTTTACAGGGGAAATCGAGCAATCCGATATCGAGGTCCTTTACCTGGACGCCGGTGGAATCAATTTCGGCCAACGCATCTTTCACTCGCGGAATGGCCTTTTCGCGCTCGGCCTTGCGGCGCGCCATGTGGACTACGTTGACGAGAATTCCGCCGTGCAGGAAAACACGGTGGGCGAGTTCCTGTAGCTCGGTGTCAACGGCCTCAATTAATTTCTTGCCATCAATAGCCGTGCGCAGCAGGGATTCCAGCACGGGGAGAAGGGATTGGGCTTCGTCGAGGGTAAATGTGCGGTCGGCCATAGAGGTGATGAGGCTATTTTACCATCGGGTAGCTAAGCCGACGTATATCAAAGTGCACGTTGGGGCGGGTGGGAACCCTGTCCCTGATGCGATCTTCAATCGGTCACTGAATCTCTAGCATTCTGTCTAGCGCGACTTTTGCCCAGTGCTTCACGTCTGCTTTCACCTTGATCTGGTTCACGACGTTGCCTTCGGCGAGATTTTCGAGCACCCAGCACAGATGTTGCGGCGAGATGCGGAACATCGTTGTGCACAGGCAGCCCGAGTCATCGAGGGTGATGACTTTCTTGCCTTCTGCGGCAAATTCTTTGCCCATGCGATTGACCAAGTGAATCTCCGTGCCCACGGCGAAACTGGTTCCAGCAGGCGCTTCGCGAATCATTTTCAGCAAGCCTTCTGTGGATCCAATTCCATCCGCCTTCTCGCAAACTTCCCAGCGGCACTCCGGATGCACAAGCACGCGGATGCCGGGATACTTCGCGCGGACATTGTCCACGTGCACTGGTAAGAATCGCTGATGAACCGAGCAGTGACCTTTCCACAAAATCACTTTTGCAGCGCGCAATCTTTCGGGCACAAGGCCGCCGTTGATCAGGTACGGATCCCAGACAACCATTTCGCTCAATGGAATACCCAGACGGTAACCGGTATTGCGTCCGAGGTGCTGATCGGGAAGGAATAGCAGTTTGGGAGTCTTGGCAAAAGCCCACTGAAAGGCGCCGGCAGCGTTGGAGGACGTGCAGACCACTCCGCCGCGCTCTCCGCAGAATGCTTTAATCGCAGCCGCGGAATTCATGTACGTGATCGGCGTGATGCCCTCGCCGGCATCCGAAGTCAATCCGGCGGCGATGAGTTGCTCCCAGCAATTCTCTACCTGAGTGATTTCCGCCATATCGGCCATGGAGCAGCCCGCGTTGAGGTCGGGCAGAATCGTCACCTGGCCGGGACGGCTGAGCACGTCGGCGCTTTCCGCCATGAAGTGGACGCCACAGAAGACGATGTACTTGCCTCCTGCGCGAGCCGCCTCCTGGGCCAGCTTATAGGAGTCGCCGCGGTAGTCGGCAAAGCGAATGACTTCATCGCGTTGGTAGTGGTGTCCGAGCACGACGCATTCACGGCCCAGCGCTTCACGCGCGGCTGCAATGCGGCCGTCCATCGTGTTGTCGGGCAGGACGAGGTAGTTTTCCAGACTGCAAAGTTCAGTTGCGGTAGCCATTGTCATGTCTCGCCTTCAGCTCCAGATGCGACCGCGCTTGCGACAGTTTTCGCAAGCATCGAACGCTTGATCCGGAACGGGGATGTTGAAAGCTTCCAGCGGCTCCAGTCGGTTCACTGCGCGGTCTCGATTCCGGAGACGTAGCAAATTACATCTCTCCGAAACTCCAACCACGCCCAACCGGCGGGGATGTTGAAGCCACTAAATATTCATCTGCACTAGTTTAAGATGCTCAGAGACAACTAAAGAGTCGCCTTTTTTAAGGGCCAAGTAACCTCTCGCAAGTGACTGAGTATCTTGCAGTATTGTGCACCGGAACGGTTGCACAGCGCAAGCCAGTCGACCTTACCAAAGGCTCGGCCACGTCGACGTAGATCTACCGGCAAAGGGTCTTAGGCGGAATACAAGCCCTTTGCGGGTGTACACTGTGCCCACTTCGCGGAAGAAGCGACTCCAAAAGTTGTAGTCCAACCACAGCGACAGGGAGAGAAATATCATGGCATCCGTATTGATTACAGGAACGAGCAAAGGAATCGGTCTCGCGACCGCATTGACGTTGGCACGAGCTGGCCACAAGGTTTTCGCAACGATGCGTAATCCCTCCCGAGCGCCCGAACTTGGCGAAATTGCGGCTCGCGAAAAGCTGCCGATAACGATCTTGGCAATGGATGTAGATTCGGACGAGTCGGTGAAGACAGCGATCGCAAGCATCCATAAAGAAAACGGCTCTTTGGACGTGCTCGTCAACAACGCGGGAATTGAGCGTAATGGATCAATCGAAGAGACCCCCATCGCCGAGTTCCGCGCAGTGATGGAGACTAACTATTTTGGAATTTTGCGATGCGTGCAAGCAGTGGCGCCGGAAATGCGAAAACGAAAAAGTGGTTGCATCATCAACGTGACTTCGGTCGCAGGAAGGATTGCCAACGCCCCCATGTCTCCCTATGTCGCGTCCAAATGGGCCGCCGAGGCGTTGAGCGAGATTCTGGCGCAAGAGATGAAGCCCTTCAACGTGCGGGTCGCGATTGTGGAGCCGGGGATTATTGAGACTGAGATGGCTACGGAGATCAGCAAAGCCGTGCCTCCTTCAGCCTATCCCCAGCCGGAACGCTTCGCATCTCTATTCGCCACTGCGCTGAAAAATCCGGTGTCACCCTCCGTGGTGGCGGAGAAGATTCTCGAAATTATAAATAGTGCCACCTGGCAACTGCGTCACCTGGTGGGCCCGGATGCCGTCCCATTTGTCGGGTGGCGCCAGAGTATGAACGACGAGGAATGGGTCAGCATGAACGCCAGCGACGACGAAACCTGGTATAAGCGGATCGAAAAAGATTTCGGCATGGACTCGCGTCCCGAGAAGTTGAAAAAGGCAGGCTGAAGAAGTCAGCCGGTTGCGATCTAGTGCGCGCTATCGGCTTTCCCCAGCGTTCGTCCGTGCGACGGGTCCGGCGAGTTTGCCGTATTTATATCGATGTGAATATGCTTGGCGAAAGCGATTCCCGGCGGATAGCAATTGCCGTCATCGTGGTAGGTCGCCGGACAGCTGGCTGCTTGCGGTCGCTTAGGAGACTGGGCAAACTGCCACACATCCGCGAAGGAAACACCGCTTGCTGAGGGTCGCGGAATGTGGGTTGGGAGAGTGCACCCAGGCGACGGCGGACACGCATCGTTTGCCACCCAGTAGGCGATTTTTCTACTGCCCGCGTTCTTCCGGATGTCGTCAGCGGTCACGATATCCTCGCCGCCTTCCTTTGCGGCGGAAATTCCCGAACAATAAATACCAGCACCAAATTTGCCGGCTGCGACGCTGTCCACCCAGGCATAGATATAGGCTTTCTGCTCCGGCAGCATGCGCCCGCCCTGCTCTTGATCGAGGAAGATGATGGTTTGGTCCGGGAATCCCTCACGCCGCGCGGCCGCGACCGCGGCCTGGCCATCGGTGTTGCCGAGTTTTGTAGCCGCCGCAGCCGATTTTAATTCGTTGTACAGCCTGCCATTGAATAGAACTAGAAAACCGAACCCTCGGAACTGCAACTTCTGGCGTTTGCCAGACCAGGTATTGGTTTTCGCGCTGGGAGGCTGGTTGAGCCAATAACCCGTATAGGCAAACAATGAATGGAGGACGCCCAAAGTTTCATCACCGGGATAGTTGTTGCGATCAAAACCCAGGTAGACCGAACTGCTTGGTTCCGCCGCGGGCTGTGGGCTCGGAGCCTGAGCGCAAACGGTTTCGAAGAAAGAGAAAACAACGAAGATTAGAAGAGCCTGTTTCACGAATTAGATTTTACTTCACTCTGGATCAAATGAAATGGGCCACAACGGACGCAGGGTTCACCAAGAAAACCAAACATGGTTTTCCTCTGTGGACCTCCGTGCTCCCTGTGGTTAGAGGTTTACGAGAAGCCGTCAGAGGCTAACCGCCGATGTGCACCATCGTCCGCGAAGCCGGCACAAAGTCCGGCTCACCAATATGGTGACGCGCTTCTTTTTTCTGGACCACAGCACGGATGAAGTCGGTCAGTTCTTTATCCGACGCGCCACGACTCATCAACTCGTGTACATCGTGGTCCCAGATGGAAAACAAGCAGGTTCGGATCTTTCCGTCGGAAGTGACGCGGATGCGGCTGCAATGTCCACAGAAAGGATGGGAAACCGGGGCGATGATTCCGATTTCACCGATGCCGTCGTCGAAGCGATAGCGTCGCGCGGTTTCACTGCGCACGTGAGGAATCTCCACCAAAGGCCGGTATTCAGCCATACGCTCCACAATTTCATCCAGTGTGACGACGGTAGCAGGCGACCAGACGCGGTCCTCTCCCAGCGGCATGAATTCGATGAAACGAACAATTACGCCTTCTTCCCGCGCAAACATGCCGAATGGAATAATCTGGTCTTCATTAAAGCCGCGAATGAGCACGCAATTAACTTTCACCGGCCAAAGGCCGGTGCGTCGTGATGCGCGGACTCCCGCCAGCACATGATCATAGCCATTCGGCACACGGGTAATTCGCGCGAACCTGTCGGGATCGACGGCGTCCATGCTCACCGTGATGCGGTTCATCCCGGCATCCTTGAGTGGCTTCGCCATTTCAGCGAGTAGATGGCCGTTCGTGGTCATGGCGAGATCGAGCGGATCGCCATCGGAGTCGCGCAACTGGGCCAATTCGCGAACGAAGTCGACGACGCCCGTGCGCAACAAAGGCTCCCCCCCGGTCAGTCGAATTTTCTTGATGCCCAGTTCGGCAAATATTCGCGCCATGCGCAAATAGTCCGCGAAAGGCAGATCGCCGTAGAGTGCGCCCTCATTGCCAGTGCGGCAGTAAACACACTTATAGTTGCACCGGTCGGTGATCGAGATCCGGAGATCAGTGATGGCACGACCGAATTTGTCGGTGAGAGTCAATGTGGTTGGTGACTTCGCGACCTTCGCAAATCCTTTACCGCTCCGCGGCAAAAGCTTGTTAGCCGCAGAGCATGTCAAGTAAAAGCCGCCGAGAACGCAGAGAAACTAAGGCCTTTCCCTGCCGTGGCGGTTCAAGGCTTCTGTGGTCATTATAAACTTCGAGGGCGAGTCGATGGCTCTAGCGGGAAAAATGGTTTATGCGAGACGCTGCGTTCGCAACCTTACATGCCGTCGTAGTTGGGCCCGCCGCCGCCCTCAGGCGGAACCCAAGTGATGATTTGGTAGGGATCTGCGATATCGCAAGTCTTGCAATGCACGCAGTTTGAGGGATTAAGGCTGATCCGCTTGCCATTCGGCTGCGAGGCGTCTTCCACCATTTCATAAACATTCGCCGGACAAAAAGTGAAGCACGGGTTGCCGTATTCCTTCACGCAGCGCGTATTGCAGATGTTTGTGTCGTCAATGACCAGATGCGCAGGCTGATCTTCTTCATGTTTTGTGCCTGAGTGATAAAGATCGGTGAGCTTGTCGAATGTAAGCTTGCCATCACCCCTTGCCGGGCCAAGCAAGTACGCTTCTCTGCCTCCGTCGGCGGGTAATTCCGCCAGCTTCTTCATGTGCTGATAGCCCGGGGTTGCGGGATACCGATTTTGCAGGCCATACCCTCCGGTGACTTGCTGAATGCCTGCGTGAAACAGCCCCGGAACAAATCCATGCTCGAACGCTTGATGGAAATTGCGAACTTTCCAGAGTTCTTCTTTGATCCAACTGGATTCGACATTCTTCTGGAACCCGCCGAGCATAGCGGCGGATGAATCAGCTTTCTTCAAAGCCTCAAAAGCGGTCTCTGCCGCCAACATGCCGCTCTTGATGGCAAGGTGAATTCCTTTCAGCCGCGCGGAATTCAAGAACCCGGCGGAGTCGCCCAGTATCATCCAACCATTGCCCGCGACCGGGGGAATCGACCACCACCCTCCGTACGGCATGGACTTGGCGCCATAGCGAATCATCTTGCCGCCCGCGAGCAGTTTACTCACGAAGGGATGCTGCTTGAAATCCTGCAACACATGCTGTGGGTCGAGTCGAGGGTCGGGATAATCGAGCGCAGTAACGAACCCAAGTGAGACGACGTTGTCTTTGCTGCCGTAAATCCACGCGCCGCCATATTCCTTAGTGGTGAGCGGCCAGCCCAGGGTGTAGATGACTTCACCGGGAGCGATGCGGCCCGAAGGCACTTCCCACAATTCCTTAATTCCCTGCCCGTAAGTCTGAGGATTGCAATTTTTCGCGAGATCGAACTTGGCTACGAGCTGCTTGGTCAACGATCCGCGAGTGCCCTCAGCGAGGATCACGACCTTGGCTTGCAGGTCGTATCCTGGTTCGAAGTTGGATTTCTGATTGCCTTCTTTGTCCACGCCTTTGTCGTCGGTGCGGACCCCGCTCACCCGGTCACCGTCGAATATCAATTCCGATCCAGCGAAGCCAGTGAAGATGGTGATGCCGGTTTCCTCCACCTTGCCGCCCAGCCACTTCACAAAACGATTCAGGGATATTACGTAATTGCCGTGATCGCGGAGTGGTGGCGGAGTGATTGGGAGCTTGAACTTGCTGTTCCGAGTGAGAAAGTAAACTGCTTCTTTCGTGACTTCCGCGTCCAGTGGGGCTTCTTTTTCAAAGCCCGGAAGCAGCTCGCGCATGGAACGCGGATCGAGCAGCGCGCCTGACAGGCAATGCTGGCCGATTTCGCGAGCTTTCTCCAGCACGTAGATATTTTCTTTGCTTAGCTGCGAGTCGGGATGCTGCGCATTGTGCGCATCGATCAACTGCGAAAGGCGCAGAGCGCAGGCCATCCCCGCCGGCCCGCCGCCGACGATGACAACGTCAGCAGGCATCTGAGGGCGTTCAATTCCTTCCAGCGGCTTACGAAATATCAACATAAGAAAACCGGGTCACGGATTTCACTGATCTCAGGGATCAGCCTGCCTTTTCTAAAATCTGTCCGTGTAAATCTATGTGATCGGTGGCTGACTTCAGGCTCCTGCTTTTGCTTTTTTCACTTCTTCGATCAACGGCGGCACGATGTCAAACAGGTTGCCTACTACGGCGTAGTCCGCAATTTCGAAGATCGGCGCTTCCGAGTCTTTGTTAACGGCGACGATTGTGCGCGCGCCTTTCATGCCGACGATGTGCTGAATAGCCCCGCTGATGCCGAGCGCCAGATACAACTTGGGCGCCACCGTTTGACCTGAAGATCCGATTTGGCGATCCATCGGCAACCACCCGTTGTCGCAGATGGGCCGCGATGCGGCCAGTTCTCCGCCCAACGCTTCCGCGAGTTGCTTGGCCAGTTCGATGTTCTTTTGTTCTTTGATTCCGCGTCCGACTGAGACGATGATCTCCGCCTGCGTAAGGTCTACCGCCTGCTTGGCTTCTTTGAAGACTTCCTGCGGCTTGTTGCGAATGACGCCGTCGGCGATTTCCAGGTTCACGGTTTCCACCGCGGCGGCGCTGGCTCCAACCTCGGCTTTGTCGCCCCGAAACGCTCCATTCTGGAAGGTCACAAACCACGGGGCATCACATGTAAAGGTTACGTCGGCGGCCAGCTTGCCCTGAAACATTTGCCGGGTAAACAATAGTTTGCCGTCGTCATTCTTGTATCCGATGCAATCGGTGATTGCGGTTCGTCCCATGGCGGTAGCCAGCTTCGGAACGAAGTCACGCACCTGGTAGGTGTGCGGCATGAGCACGATTTTCGGCTGCTTGGTCGCAATGAATTGTTTGAGAGCGGCGGAGAAAGCGTCTGGAGTGTAGGGCTCCAGCTTAGGCGACTCGATGGCGTAAACTTTCGAAACTTTCTTAGCCGCGACTTCACTGGCGAAGCTGCCCACACCCTTTCCGACGACTGCCGCTTCCAGTGTCCAGCCGGTGTCCGCGGACAGTGCTTGCCCAGCGGCGATCGTTTCCCAGGAAACGCGGTTCAGTTTGCCTTCACGTTGTTCGACGACGACCAGGATTGTGTCAGACATATATAAATTCAGCGCTCCGTTTTAGTCACGTGGGGACAGCCGCCCCCGGCTGTCCAGCCGACCAGCTCGGTTCTTGCGGCCGAAGCCCTTACAGCACGCGCACTTCGTTCCGCAGTTTGTCCACCAGTTTCTTGGCAACTTCTCCCGGCGGCCCTTCAATGAATTCCGTGTTCTTGGTTTTCTGCGGGACATACAGTCGCTCGATTTTCTGTGCGTTTGCCGAGATTGCCCCTTGCACTTCTGCCATTGCTACCTTACGCAGCGGCTTGTTCTTGGCCTGCTTGATGCCGATTAGCGTGGCGTAGCGCAGTTTGTTGATGCCGGATTGGATTGTGAGAACGGCGGGCAACGGCATATCCACAAATTGAAAGAAACCTGCTTCAAGCTCCCGCTTGACCCTAATTCCGGAATCGCTCTTCTCGATTTGCATGATGATCGTTGCGTGAGGCCAGCCCAAGAGCTCTGCCAGCACCACTCCGGTTTGTGCATAACCGTAATCGTCAGACTGCAAGCCGGTAAAGATGAGATCGAATTTTTCGTCCTTGATCGTGGCAGCAAAAGCGCGCGCGGTGTTGAGCGCATCCAGTCCCACAAATGCATTGTCCTCGAGATGAATCGCCCGGTCGGCGCCTTTTGCTAGCGCTTCGCGCAGCACCTGCTGCGCGCGCACCGGGCCGGAGGTGATCACCACAACTTCTCCGCCGTGCTTTTCTTTTTGGCGCAGCGCTTCTTCCAGCGCGTAGGCGTCGGGCTCGTTCACTTCATAGGAAACGTCTTCGCGGATCCACGTGCCCGACTCATTGAGCTTGAGCGGCGCGTCTTTCTGCGGAACCTGCTTCATGCAAACCAGAATCTTCAAACGGAACTCCCTGTATGCGGTTTGGGTGAGACGTAACACGCCATGTTTCTACGGCGGTGTCTTGGCAAACTGGTAAGTATAAATGAATGAGGCCGTACCGTGGGCGGACTCGCCCGAGTTCAGACGCAACCGCCGAAACAACAACACACGGCGGCCGACGTTGTTCACCCAAAGAGGTGTTGGCGTGGTAGATTCGATTTCCTGCCCGATCTACGGGGGTTACCGTTCCTGCGAACAAGAAGGCGCAGATACCAGGCCCGAATTCTACTCCGTAAATACAACCGATTGAACACCGGAGATTTCAAATCGTTTGCGGCAGCGCATGTTCTTGCAGGCCAGCATGTCATCCTTGCGGAGCATGTAAGAACGGGCTTTGGCGAAGCGGGCGCGGTCGCGCTCGTCAGCGCGGCCGGAGAGTTGCTTCTTTTTGGTTCGTACAATCCAGGTAATTTCGTATTCGCCAGCCTGCTGGCAATGCGGGCAGTTCAGGTTCGACATCTTCTTTTCCTGCCGCTCGTCGAAAAATTCGCGCTCATCCATAGGCTAGTCAGCGGTCGGCGGCCCTTAGTTGCGTAGACAGCGCCAAATCTCCGCTCAATTCCTCATTTTCCCTAACATTATTGCACGCCGACGCGGGATGAGCTATGGCAAGATGTGAGCGTAATGGCAAACAAAAAGAAACCCAAGCGTTTTACCGCGGTGGAAGCCGTTAAGACCATGGCTCGCGCCCAGCTCGGGGAGCCTCCGCCATCTCGCGTGGTTCCGGAC
>Ga0206892_1012_pt1 | contig 28931 bp, 16 predicted proteins | sample Alteio_BWOrgHeat_56_FD_153257 | JGI IMG/M metagenome (GOLD analysis project Ga0206892, IMG submission 153257) | Enriched cells from forest soil in Barre Woods Harvard Forest LTER site, Petersham, Massachusetts, United States - Alteio_BWOrgHeat_Nextera8 ... | reverse complement strand
TCTCTCATTACGGGCTGACCATCAATGTGGCCGGCCGCAGCGAAAAGCAGATCGAACTCGGCCATGACACGCAGGCCGACGAAAAGAAGCAGGCTGCTTACCTTTTGAAGCTGGAAGAGCTCGGGGTAAAACCCGACGAACTGATTTCTTGGTTCCTCTGGGCCGACGACGTAGGTCCGGATGGCAAGGTCCGCCGCACTGCGACCGATATGTATTTTGCCGAGGTGCGTCCGTTCGAGGAAATCTTCCGCCGGGACAACAGTGGCGGCGATGACGATAGCGGCGGCCAGGGGCAGAGCCAGGGCACCAAGCTGGCGGAACTGCAAAAGCAAATCGTCAGTGCGACCTGGAACTTGAAACGTGCCGAGGATGGCCTGGAGAAACCGAGTGAGAAGTATCTCAAAGACGAACCGGTGGTGCGCGACTCCCAGGAGGAAGCCCTGAAAAAGGCCGCCCAGCTCGTGGCCAAGGCCGAAGACCCGAAGTTGCATTCGCTCGCGGAAAATGCCGCGCACGAGATGCAAACGGCGCTCGATCAGCTCGCCAAGGCGGCGGCGTCCACCGCTCCGTTGCCCGACGCGCTCTCCGCCGAACAGGCGGCCTACGATGCGCTGCTCAAGCTCGCCGCCCATGAATTTCGCGTGCGCAAGAGCAAGCAGGGCAAGGCTACCGCCCAGGAGCAACAGCGACAGCAGCTCGACCAGTTGGAAATGAAGGACGAGAAAGAGCGCTACGAGACCAATCGGGAGGCCAAGCCGCAGGAGAAGGAGCAGCAACGCGAACAGCTCGCCATTCTCAACCGCCTGAAAGAGCTCGCCCAACGCCAGCAGGACATCAACGAGCGGTTGAAGGAACTTCAGACCGCCCTGCAGGACGCGAAGACCGAACAACAGAAGGACGAAATTCGCCGGCAGCTCAAGCGGCTTCAGGAAGAGGAGAAGCAGGTGCTCTCCGACATCGACGAAACCAAGCAAAAGATGGAGCAGTCAGCGCAGCAGTCGCAACTGGCAAACGAGCGCCAGAAACTCGAGAAGACGCGCAGCGAGGCCCAGCAAGCTTCCGAGTCGATGGAAAAGGGCGCGACCTCGCAGGCCCTCGCCAGCGGTACCCGCGCGCAGCGCGATCTCCAGCAATTACGCGACGACTTTCGCAAGAAGACCAGCGGCCAGTTCAGCGAAGAGATGCGGCAGATGCGCAACGACGCGCGGGAACTGGCGCAAAACCAGGAAGAACTCGCCCAGAAGCTGGAGCCGCAGCCGGCCAAACAGGAACGTCCGACGCTCGATGGCGGCAGCGAACGCGAGCAACTCGCCGACAAATTCTCCAAGCAACAGGGGGATCTCAACAAACTGACGGAAAAGATGAAGGACGTCAGTGAACAGGCGGAAGCGGCCGAACCGCTCCTCGCCAAGGAACTCTACGATACCCTCCGCAAGACCACTCAAGCAGGCACCGACAAGACCTTGGAAAAGACGCAGGAACTCGCCCAGCGCGGCTTTACCGACGACGCCCGCCGCTTTGAGGAAAAGGTCCGGAAAGAAATCGAAGATCTGAAAACGGGCGTGGAGCACGCTGCGGAAAGCGTGCTGGGCGACGAGGCGGAGGCGTTGCGGGCCGCACGGGCGGAAGTCGACGCTCTGAAGAAGGATTTGGAACACGAGATCTCCACTGCCCGCCCGGATCTTGCGCAAACTTCACCACCCGGCAAAGGAGGGCAGAAACCCGGGAACGGCGGACAAACGCAAGAGGACGAAAAACAGCAGCCCGGGAAAGAAGGCAAGGAAGCGGCCCAGCAATCACCGGATGGCAAAGAGGGAAAAAAGGACAGCGGCCAGAAAAAGGACGATGGAGGACAAAAGGGTGACAAGTCGGCCGGCAGTCAGACTGCCGAAGCTGACGGGAAGGCCGATGGAGAAGGCAAACCCGGCCAGTCCGGAAAGCCGGGTGGCGAACAGGCCAGCGCCAATCCTCAGGGAGGCGGTAAATCGGCCGGCGAATCCCCGGGCCCGGAAAGCTCCGCAGCTCAGCAAGGTGGAAACGGCGGGAATAATGGTTCGACCGCGCAGCGCAATGCCAGCGACGGTGGACAGCGCGATGGAGGGCGGTTGCGCCAATTGGCCGGTCAAGCGGGAGCGAATGTAAGGACCGGTGGCGGCGCGAACGGCGGTTATGGCGGCGGGGGTGCCGCGGAGTTCGACGGGCCGCTAACTGGCGACCACTTTATCGAGTGGTCGGATCGGCTGCGCAATGTCGAGGAGATGGTGGACGACCCCAATCTGCGCGCCGAAATTGCCCGCATTCGTGAGACGGCCAAAGGCGTTCGCGTGGATTTCAAGCGCAACGGCGCAGAGCCGAAGTGGGAAATGGTGAAGTCGAAAATCGGCAACCCGCTGGCAGAATTGCACGATCGTCTCACGGAGGAACTCGCCCGGCGCGAGTCCAAAGAAAGCCTGGTGCCCTTGGATCGCGACCCGGTGCCACCGAAATACGCCGAACGTGTGCGGCGTTACTACGAAGAACTCGGTCGGAGCCGTTGATGCCCCAGATCGCCGCGCTTTTTCTGGCTGGGCAGGACTGGTTGTGGCCGACTGTCGTGTCCGGTAGCCTGGCTCTCTGCGCCGTCGCCTGGTCGTACCTGCGCACTCCCGCTCCCCGCCTGCTTCGCCTTGCTTGCGCCGCCCTCAAACTGCTCGGCGCGGCCATCCTGTTGGCTTGCCTGCTCGATCCGATGTGGTCTTCCGAGCGCGCCAAGCCCGGCGCCAATGTCATCGCGGTCGTCGCGGACAATTCGCTCAGCATGACCCTGCATGATCGTAACGCGGCCGAGTCCCGCGGCGATGTGCTGCGACGCACCTTGACGGGCAATGGCAATCTCTGGCTCACCCACTTGGGCGAGAACTTCGAGGTGCGTGACTATCTGGCCGACACCCGCCTGCTGCCGTCACAGAACTTTCGCGAACTCTCCTTCGACGGCCGCGGCACGGCCCTTGGGCACACGCTTGAGCAACTCCTCGATCACCATCACGGCCAGCCGCTGGCGGGCGTCATCTTGTTGACCGACGGGATCGCTGCCGATCCGGCCAACATGGAAAAGCTGCGCCAATTGCCGCCGCTTTACCCGGTAATCTTCACTCGTGACGATCCCGGCCGCGACCTCGCCATCACCAACTCGAGCGTGACCCTGACCGCCTTCGAGGACGCCCCCGTGACCATTCAGGCAGACATCGCCGCCATCGGGTTTTCCGGCGAAGAGATCGTCGGCAAGCTCGTGCCCGTCGAGGCTGGCAAAGCTGCTGATGACGAGAAACCGATCGCAACAGAAACAGCCACCGTCCCGGCCAATAGCGGGAAAGTCGCCCTCCATTTTCAAATCCGTCCCGCGAAGACAGGTGTCTTGTTCTATCGGCTCCAGATTGCGCCAAAGCATCCCGCGGCACCCGAGGTGACCCTGGCCAATAACGAGAGCATTATCGCCGTCGACCGCGGAGCCGGGCCGTATCGCGTGCTCTACGTGAGTGGACGGCCAAACTGGGAATACAAGTTCCTCCACCGCGCCGTGGAGTCTGATGACCAGACGCAGCTCGTTGGCCTTATTCGTATCGCCAACCGTGAGCCGAAGTTCACCTTTCGCGGGCGTGCCGGCGAATCCAGTAACCCCCTTTTCCGCGGCTTCGGCAACCAATCGAAAGAGGACATCGAACGCTACGACCAGCCGGTCTTCACGCGCTTGAACACAGTCGACGAATTCGAATTGCGTGACGGCTTTCCCAAGACCCCCGAGGAGTTGTTCAAGTATCGCGCCATCATCCTCGATGACCTGGAAGCGGAATTCTTCACCCAGGACCAGATGAGCTTGCTCCAGCGCTTCGTCAGCGAGCGCGGAGGCGGATTCCTCATGCTCGGCGGTATGGAGTCGTTTCGCGAAGGCAAATATGGACGCACCGCCGTGGGCGATATGCTTCCCATCTATCTCGACGCCAAGCCCGAATCCGCCCCGCACGGCCCGCTGCACCTCGCCCTCACCCGCGAAGGCTGGCTGCAACCTTGGGCGCGGTTGCGCGCCAATGAGGCGGACGAACGCCAGCGGCTCGCCGCCCTGCCGGAATTCGCCGTCTATAATCGTACGGGCTCGGCCAAACCGGCCGCGACCGTGGTCGCGACAGTAAACGACGGACACCAGGACTACCCTGCCCTCGTCACGCAACGCTTTGGACGCGGCCGCACCGCGGCCATGCTCATCGGTGATTTCTGGGCGTCCGGATTGGGCAATGAAAAGCGCCAGACTGACCTGCTTAAAGCATGGCGCCAGATCGTGCGCTGGCTGGTGGCCGACATCCCGGAGCCGGTGGAAGTGCGGGCCGAACCTCAAGCGGACGGTGCAAGCGTTCACCTTCAGGTGCGGGCGCGCGACGCCAAATTCCTACCTCTGGATAACGCCACCGTGACCCTCAAAGTTTCCCGGCCGGAAGCTCCCGCAAGCGAAGCGCCCCTCAGCCTCCACGCGGAACCTTCGGCCAGCGAGCCGGGCCTTTACGAAGCGAACTTCATCCCCCGGGAAAGCGGTGGCTACCGCGTCGATGCCACCGTCGTCAACGAAGCCGGCGCGGCCGCGGGGCAGAGCGCCGCCGGCTGGACGAGCGATCTCGCCGCCGCGGAATTCCGCGATCTCAAGCCCAATCGTCCGCTGATGGAACGCCTCGCCCAGCAAACCGGTGGACGCGTTCTCTCGCCGGATGATCTCGCTTCCTTTGCCCGCGAGCTGCCGTCGTACCATGCCCCAGTCACCGAAACGTGGACACGACCTCTTTGGCACACGCCGCTGGTGTTCCTCCTCGCGCTGCTTTGCTTCGTCGGCGAATGGGGACTCCGCCGTTGGAAAGGGCTCGCATGAGATTGCTCTACGTCCTCGTTTTGCTTGTCGTTGCGACTTTGCCGCTCGTCGCCGCAGAAGCGACGCCACCCGCCTCGATCATCGTCGCCGTCGGCGCTGGCGGTGAGCTCACCTACGCTGATGCGTTTGCCCATTGGGCGGGCAATTGGCGCAAGGCTGGCGAAGCGGCGGGAGCGCAAATGCAATCGATCAATGGAGAGGACCCCGATTCGCTCGCCCATCTGCGCAAGGCCCTGGATGCGGAGTTGAAAGAAGGCCCGGCAGAGCTTTGGCTCGTCCTGCTCGGACATGGCACGTTCGATGGTCACGAAGGCAGGTTCAACCTCACCGGCGACGATCTCACCGCTTCGGAGCTAGCCGCGCTGCTCAAGCCCTTCCACCGTCCCGTCATCGTCGTGTGCGGTTTCTCGGCCAGCGGCGCGTTCCTCAAGCCCCTCTCCGCTCCCGGTCGTGTCATCGTCACCGCCACCAAGACGGGATCCGAGAACAACTTCGCGCGCTTTGGCGGATATCTCTCGGAGGCCATCGCCGACCCGGCTGCCGACCTCGACAAGGACGGCCAGACTTCCCTCCTGGAAGCCTGGCTGGCCGCGGCCCAGCGCACCGCGGACTATTACAAGGACGAAGGCCGCCTCGCCACGGAACATTCCCTGATCGACGACAATGGCGACGGCCTCGGCACCCCACCGGACTGGTTCCAAGGCGTGCGCGTGGTCAAGAAATCCACCAGCAACCACGCGCCGGACGGATTGCGCGCCCATCAGATTCACCTTCTCCCCAATGCCGCCGAGCGAGCGCTCTCCCCCGCCCTGCGGGCCGATCGCGATGCCATCGAAAAGGATCTGGCGCAGCTCCGGGAGGTGAAAGCCTCCATGCCCGAGGAAATGTATTTCAGCCAACTCGAGGCGTTGCTTCTCCGGCTCGCCCACCTTTATCAAAAGCAGGACCCCGCACCCGAAATTCCTGCTAAATGAACGGCATATCTGCATCAAGAAAGAGCCTCTGGCTCGAATGGTTCCTGGTTTTGGCCGTCTTTCTCGCCTCCAATCTCAACTCCGCGCTGCGCCAGAAGCAGAACACCCTCAACGGCGGCACGGCGTGGGAGACCCCATACTACAAGCTCGCGCAGCAATTCGTCCTGCATCAGCCCCGGGAAGGAGAGGCGCCTTACGCCTTCCGTCTCGGGACACCGTGGTTTGTCTCGCTTATTAGTACCCAGGATTCCATCCGCCCTTTCCGCGCCGCTCACACCGCGGCCCTCGCTGCCTCGATGTTCACCGAAGGCCCCTACACCTACGCGATCGGCGGACCATGGCTGCACTCTTTCGTGTCTCCACCGGATCTCTTTCGCAGCTTCCGCTTGGTGAACATCACCGGTAGTGCGATCGCCATCATCCTTCTGGTGTTCTGGCTGCGCGGATATGTCAGCGATTGGCGAATCCGTGTGCTGCTCGTTACCCTCTTCGTCACCCAATGGGACGCGCCCCCGCGACTGGTCTATCATTCGCCCGTTCACGTGGACGCATGGCTGTTCGTCTTTGTGCTGGCCGGCTTGCTCGTCGTGCGAAGATATCTCGCCCAACCCTCCACCGGCGCGCTCGTGGCTCTCAGTGCGCTGGCCATCGGTGGCGCCTACTTCCGCGACGCTACATTATTCGTCCCTCTTTCACTGATGGCTGCTCATCGCCCATTGGTGAAAGAAAACGGCCAATGGCAATGGCGCCTGCCTCCCTGGGAGGCAGGCGTGCCCTTCGTCTGCGGCTTGCTGGCCTTTCTTTCCACCCGACACTTCGCGCACCAGACCGACGGGTATTCCTTTTTCCAAACGATCTACCGCTTTCTCTACGATAAGCCGGTGCTCACCTACGTGCACGCGTGGTGTCTCGCCTTCGGCCCTGTCCTTTTCATCCTGCTGTTCGACTGGAAAGGCGCCCGAGACTTTCTCTTGCAGGAGCAATGGCTGGCCTTGTTCCTCCTCGCCGGCGCTGGGTTTGGTTTCGTAGGCGGCACCGACACCGAACGGCTGCAATACTGGTCGATGCCCGGCGTCTATCTTCTTCTGGGCCGCGCTATTGAACGGCACCGCCCTACTCTCGCCAATGCGGCTCTGATCGGCTTCCTCACCCTTGGCCAAATCCTCAGTTGCCGCATCCTCTGGACGACGCCCGACTACCCCACCGACTTCGCGCACACCTTCCCGATCCTCCAGCAATTCGGCAGCAACGTGCAACTGCTCGACCTCTTCTCCTTCCACGGCTATCGGCCCAAGGAGTCGCTATCGCTCGTGGAATACCTGCTCTTTGGCGCCGTGGTTCTCTACTGGATGCGTCGGCGCGCCCGCCGACTTGAATCGGTCGGTGGAGGTGGCTCCCAAGGCACGACGCTCTTTTTTAAAGACAAGCACGGGCGCTTTTGACCATGATGCCCCTCCCTCGCATCAGCAGGCCGAGCCTTCCCCGCACCGGCGCGCCGATTCGATCCACCGTTTAACCATCAGCCAATACCACCTACCATCGAATGAAGTACGGTTTGAATATCCGTGAAAGTGGCGCGCTGGACTTCCTGTCCCTCGGCGCGCTCATCCACCGCCTCGACCCAGGCCCCATCCCTTTCCGCAAAGCCACGCACTGCGACATCCACGTCAGCGGCGGCGAGTTCAACTGTGCGGCGAACCTCGCCGACTGCTTCAACCTCAACACCGGCATCGCTTCCGCGATGGTCGACTATCCGGTCGGGCACCTCATCGCTGAGCGCGTGAAGGCCATGGGCGTGAAGCCCTTCTACAAGCACTTCAAGCACGACGGCGTGCGCGGCCCAAACATGGCCACCGTCTACAGCGACCGCGGCCACGGCGTGCGCGCCCCCGTCGTTTTCTACAATCGCAGCAACGAAGCGGCCGGGCTGCTCAAGCCTGGCGATTTCGACTGGGCTTCCATCTTCGGCCAGGGCGTCCGCTGGTTCCATAGCGGCGGCATCTTTGCCGCGCTTTCCGAAACCACCGGTGAACTGATCATCGAAGCGATGAAGGCGGCCAAGGCGGCGGGCGCTGTCACCTCGTTCGACCTCAACTACCGCCAGAAGCTGTGGGACATTTGGGGCGGCCACTCCAAGGCCGTGGAAGTCCTGGCCCGCATCGTCGAGAACGTCGACGTGCTGGTCGGCAACGAAGAAGACTTGCAGAAGGGCCTCGGCATCGAAGGCCAGGACGTGGAAGCCAAGTCGAAGCTCGACCCGAGCGTCTTCTTTGCGGTCATCGAGAAAGCCATCAAGAAATTCCCGAAGGTCAAGGTCGTCGCGACCACCCTGCGGGAAGTGCACTCGACCAATCGCCACACCTGGGGCGCGGTCGCGTGGATCGACGGCAAGACTTATCAATCGCCGATGTGCGAACTCGACGTCGTCGACCGCGTCGGTGGTGGCGATGGCTATGCCGCCGGCTTCATCTACGGCCTGCTCAGCGGCGCGCCGGAAGAGGAAGCGGTCAAGCTCGGCTGGGCGCACGGCGCTTTGCTGACGACCTTCCCCGGCGACACTACCATGGCCACGGTCGACCAGGTTAAAGCCTTCGCCAAAGGCGGCTCGGCGCGCATCCAGCGCTAAGCGCTCAACGATCCAACTGATTCCCATCAAGGGCGCGGAGCAATCCGCGCCCTTTTTGTTGGTCAGTAACGGGGAGCGGACATTCCTGTCCGCTGTTCTTTTCCTGCGGGTTGGAGACCCCGCGCTCTGTTATTGCCGCCTCCATCGTCTTACGACGCCATCCGGTGCAGAAAAAGGGCGTGGATTGCTCCACGCCCTTTTGGGGATGATTCTGCGCTGAAGCGCTGGTTTACACCGTGTAGGTACTCGAGGCCGTGGTGCCGCCGCGGCCGGTCCAATTGGTGTGGAAGAACTCGCCGCGCGGCTTGTCCACGCGCTCGTAGGTGTGGGCGCCGAAGTAGTCGCGCTGGGCCTGGAGCAGGTTGGCCGGGAGGCGCTCGGCGCGGAAGCCGTCGAAGAAGGCCAGGGCCGTGCTGAAGGCCGGCACCGGGATGCCCTTCTTCACCGCCGTGCTGACCACCTTGCGCCAGCCGCGCTGGCTGCTCTTGATCGCTTTCTTGAAGAACGGCGCGAGCAGCAGGTTGCTGAGCTTCTTGTTCTTGTCGAAGGCCGCCTTGATGTCGCCGAGGAACGCGCTGCGGATGATGCAGCCCCCGCGCCACATGAGGGCGATGCCACCGAAGTTGAGGTTCCACTTGTTCAGTTCACCCGCCGCCGCCATGAGCATGTAGCCTTGGGCGTAGCTGACGATCTTGGAGGCGTAAAGCGCGTGGCTGATGTCCCGCACGAAAAGGGCGCGGTCGCCGGAGATTTTCGGATTGCCGGGCTTGAACGATTTCGCGGCTTCGACGCGAAGGTTTTTCATCGAGGAAACGCAGCGACCGTAAACGGCCTCGGCCATGAGCGTGATCGGGATACCGAGATCGGCGGACGAAATGACCGTCCACTTGCCGGTGCCTTTCTGGCCCGCGGTGTCGAGAATCTTGTCCACGAGCGGCGCGCCGTCCTCGTCTTTTTTGGCGAGAATATCGCGGGTGATCTCGATGAGATAAGAGTCGAGGTCGCCCTTGTTCCACTCGGCGAAGACCGCGCTCATTTCGTCGGGCGTCATCCCGAGGCCGTCCTTCATCAACTGGTAGGCTTCGCAGATGAGCTGCATGTCACCGTATTCGATGCCGTTGTGCACCATCTTCACGTAGTGACCGGCGCCGCCTTCGCCCACCCAGTCGCAGCAAGGAGAGCCGTCGGCCACCTTGGCGGCGATGCCCTGGAAAATGTCCTTCACGTGCGGCCACGCGGCCGGCGAGCCGCCGGGCATGATGGAGGGGCCGTTGCGGGCGCCTTCTTCACCACCCGAGACGCCGGTGCCGATGTAGAGCAGGCCTTTGCTTTCCACGTATTTCACGCGGCGGGAGGTGTCGTCGAAGAGCGAATTGCCGCCGTCGATGATGATGTCCCCGGCTTCGAGGTGCGGGAGGAGGTGCTCGATGAATTCGTCCACCGGCTTTCCGGCCTTGACCATGAGCATCACGCGACGGGGACGCTTGAGGTTCTTGACCATCTCCTCGATGGAGTGCACGCCGATGACTTTGCTGCCCTTCGCTTCGTTGGCCAAAAATTCATCCACCTTGGCGGTGGTGCGGTTGTAAGCGACCACGGTAAACCCGTGATCGTTCATGTTCATGATCAGGTTCTGGCCCATGACGGCCAGACCAATGACGGCAATATCAGCAGTAGGTTCCATATAAAGAAAGGGTGTCGAGGATACTAACCGTGCCGCCTCGTGCCAGAAGTTTTTCACGGCGCCCGTAACGTGCCTTGCCACGCTCCCACGGAATCCCTACCGTGGCTCCACGTACGTGTATGGATGACCCGTCTTCCGCCGCTCCGGTTTCCGGCGACGGGACACCCGTGGCGGCGAAGCCCGATGCCGCCGTCCTGGAGTTTCCAGCCGTTCTCTTCGACCGTTATCGCGTCCAGCGCGAGCTGGGGCGTGGTGGGATGGGAGTGGTGCTGCTGGCGATGGACGAGGAACTGGGCCAGCTCGTGGCCGTGAAGCTGATTCCCGACATGGTGGTGCGCGACACCGAGGCCATCGCCGACCTGAAGAAGGAAGTGCTGCGCGGGATGGCGCTGCTGCACCCGAATATCGTTCGGACGCATCATTTCGAACGCAACGCCACCACGGCTGCGATCATCATGGAGTACGTCGAAGGCGACACCCTTGCGGACCTGAAGACCCAGCAGGCCGATTGCTGCTTCGCCCCGGCCGATGTCCTTCCCTGGCTCGAACAACTCTGCCCCGTACTTGATTACGCGCACCTCGAGGCAAAAATCGCCCACCGCGATCTCAAGCCGCGCAACCTGATGCTCACGCCTACCGGTCGGCTCAAGGTCGCCGACTTCGGCATCGCATCGCAACTGAGCGACTCGCTCAGCCGGGTGTCCGAGCGTGGAAACTCCAGCGGCACGCCACCGTACATGAGCCCGCAGCAAGCCATGGGCGAACGTCCGAGCCACCTGCACGACATCTACGCCCTCGGCGCCACCATCTACGAGCTTCTGACCAGCAAGCCACCTTTCTTCCGCGGCAATATCCTTGCCCAAGTCCTGCATGCTACGCCCCCGGCCATGACAGCACGCCTGCGGGAACTGGACCTCAAGCACCCTGCGCTGCCGCGCGTCTGGGAGGAAGTGGTCACCGCCTGTCTGTCCAAGGATCCCAAGCAGCGCCCGCAAAGTGCCGGGGAACTGCTCACCTGGCTGAAGAGTGGACAGCGCCCGCCTCGGGCTCCCGAAGATCGCGGCGCAGAGGAGCCGGGCCCGGCGGACTTTTCCTACCAACCGCGACCGCAATCCGGACCAGTCAAGGCGAAGCCCGCGGCCCTGGCGCCTTCCATCCCGCCCATTTCCCGACGTCCCGCAAAGCGCTGGCTTGGGGCCACGATCGCGGTGGTGATCCTCGGCCTCGTGCTGGCGGTGGGTATTCACCACCACCAACAGAAGAAGCCGTCCGAGGCTCCGAGTGTGGAGATACCGATCTCGGAAAGTAGCTCTGTCACGGCGGATTCCCGCAATCTCACGCAGCCCCCAGACCTCGGTTCCAAGGAAGCGGCGCCGTCGGCGCCGGAACCCAAGCCAGTGAGCACGCCGGCGCCCGCTCCAACAGCGCTTGCTCCCACGCCTGCACCCCGCGCCGAAACCGCGGCAAACCCCGCGTTTGCCGGAAGCTGGTCCGGCACCCGACGAACCAAGCTCACCGTTACGCTGGGCATCGCGCTGGCCGGCGGGATCAGCCGGACGCAGGAAGGGCTCACGACACAACCCGTGGGCGTCGAAATCTCGCCGGACCTTTCCGCAGTCTATTGGCACCAGGAAGCCGGTACCACGCAATGGAGCCAGGCCGTTTATCAAAACGCGCCACCGCAAGTCGGCGTGGAGCAGGACAAGGCGAACACCCAAAAGCTGGAGCCGGTCGACAAAGTGCTCGGCCCTTTCAAGCCGGCTGTCGCCGGAGATTCGATGACTTTCCAAGTCTCCGACCCCAGCGGCGACCCGCCGGGGGACGAACACCGGCTCATCACACTGACCCTCGCTTCCGATGGACAGACGGCGCAATGCCGCTATGGCCATCTTGTTCACTTCTCCAGTTCGGGCATGAGCGGCACGCTGCGGGAGGAGGACACATTTAGCCTGGTCAAGGCGGCCAGGGCGCAACTCAGGCCGGCCGAGCCGGTGGTCCTCATCACCCCTCACCCGGCGACACCAACCCCTACCGCGGTGACCCCCGAGCAATTGCGTTTCTTTTGCGAGAAGCTGCAACGCGACGAACAGAGCCGTGATCTGGATCGCATCCTGGCGAACTACATGCCCCGCGTGACCTACGAAGAGCTGGGCCTCGTCGCTCAATCTGTGATTCGCAAAGACAAATTGAAGTATTTCGAGCGATGGCCACACACCACCAGTCAGATCAAGGATTCTCCGACCATCACGTCTTCGAGCAGCAATACCTGGACGGTGGATTTGCATCTCGAATGGACCGCCGAAAATGCGACGGATAAACGCGCAGGCGAATCTGAACAATCGTTGACGATCATGCTGTCCGATCAAACGCTCAAGGTCTCCCAGGAGAAGAGCAAGGTGACGAAGAAGATCACCAACGGCGTCCTCAGCGATACCCCGGGGACGGCGATGGATCAAAGCGCTTCGGCACAGCTTCTTCATGGAAAATGGCGTTCTACCTTTGTGGGAAACAATGGTCAGTTGACGGCCACCTGGACATTTGGCCTCAACGGGCAGAGCGCGACTTTCGAATCAAGTAAAGCGGAGGTGTTGCGCCCTGGGCAATTCTGGCTCGCCCCACTGCCGGCGTCGCTTCGCAAATACAACAGTTACTCCTATACCACTCGAAACACCGTCAAAGTCCTGCGACGCACCGAAACAGCGATCACCATGCAGCTATCCGACCTCAGGCTGGTAGCTTGGGAGCCCCAAGCGGTGACCCGTGCTGAGTGGCTTGCCTGTATGCAAAAGGAAGGCTATCATTTTGGAAATCACGAGACCGACGTCCTTTCCGTGCAGAGCGATGGAAATCTGTTCTTTGTAGACGCCCCCAAGATCGGTTTGATGCAGCGCCTGCCAGACCAATAAGCGGCAGTTTTATACCGGAGAAGACTCCCCGCCTACATCTCCCGCGCCCAGTCGGGGCGCTGCTTGAGGTGGTAGAGCATCTCGCCGGCCTTGGGGACGAGCAGGACGCCTTCGTCTTCGCGGTTGGCGTAGTCGGCGGGGTTGATGGTGGCGGGATCGCGGTAGCCAAGGTTGACCTCGCGGCAGACGGACTCGGGGATGGCGGTGGCGAGCGTGACCTGCACCCGGCATTGCTCGACGCCGTTTTCGTAGGTGCCGATGCCGCGGACGTGGGTGCTGTGGGCGATGGTGCCCCACGGGATGTGCTTGTACTTGTCCCACTGCTTGAGGAAGTAGTCGCGGCAGTGATAGCCGATCTGCTTGATGAGGCGGCCGTGGGTGACGCTGATCTCGTGGACGTGAGGCGCGTAGATGATGAGTTCGCCGCCATCGGCCACCACGGGTTCGAGCTTGTACATGCACTTCCCGGCCACCCAGATCTCGTCGTACATCTTCGGCGCGCAACTGAGCACGGTATGAAACGGGTGGTCCTTGTAGGTGATGTGGAGCTTTTTCGAGAGCTCGGAGGCCTGGTCCCAAGCGCCTTCCGGGCTGCCGATGAAAAGACCGGCGAGCTGGGCGTGATCGACGACCATGCACAGACAGAGCTTGGGCACGGGCACCATGCCGCCGACACGATCCACCACCTTGCGCACGGGCGTCCACTTGTTGCCGATGGTCATGGGGTTTGTCACCACCGCGCCGAGCCAGTGGAAGAAATTCAGCACCTCAGGTCCGCTCACGCCGGGGAACAGATACTTGTTGCCCCCGCTGAAGCCCACGACCTCGTGTGGGAAGACCGGGCCGCAGATGATGATCTGGTCGTATTCGAAGAGACGCTTATTGACCTTCACCGGCACTTCCATTTCCAGCAGGCCATCGGTGAGGGCGCGGGTGTCTTCGATGGTGAGGTCGCCGATCTTTTGCAGAGCGGCTTCGTTGTCCCACTCGTGATTGAAGAAGCGCACGGCAGCGTATTTGGCCCGGCGCTCCTCCAGGGAGATTTCCAGGCGCTCGCAGATGGCCTCTTCGCTCATGGGCTGATGCGTGCCGAGGGCGATCATGACGTCGAAATGTTTCGTCGCGGCGCCGATCTGGTCGAAGAGGCCGGTGAAGAGGATGCCGAGCGGGCAGGTGCGGGTGGCATCGGGCACGATGAGCAGCACCTTCTTGTCTTTGTAATCCTTGGCGGGGCAGGCTTGGGCGATCAATTCCCGGGCCTGAGCCGCGGAGAGATAGGCGCCGGGGGGAGCGATTTGGGAGAGAGTCGACATGATGAGGAATTAAATCACAAAGGTGCGAGGGGCACAGAGGAAAACTGCGGCGGGAGGGAAGGACGGGCTGGGAGGCAGGATTTGGCGATGGCGATGAAAAGAGTCAGGCACGATTAGACACGATCAGGCGCGGTTACTCTGGATCGGGAGGAAGGAATGGATCCACGAAAGGGCACGAAAGGCGGGTGGGAGGGGCGTGGCTTCATTTACCTTGATTCGCCTTAATTTGACTTAATCCACAGAGAGTCGAGATCCAACCACCGGGTTGGATCCCGATGGGATATTCAGTCATTTTCACCATGGGGAATTGTCGAAGTTTCATAAATCTGCAAAGCCAGCGAACAACCAGACCTCTCCCTCCACGTCCGGTTCACTACGGGACCCGCCACCCTCCTCCTTCACCTTGCGCGAAGGTTAGCATCTGGATGCTGGAATGTCAATATGAAAAATGAGGAACTCAATCCAAAGTGAAATCCTTGGGATGAGTGAGGGGGCGGAGGCGTGAGGTGGTGAGCACGGGGGCGTGGCCGGTGAAGTCCACGGTGACGTCCCCTTCCCCTTCATAGCCGAGCCCGTGCAGGACATAGAGCATGGTGCAGCGGGTCGGGGAGCGCCATTGGACGGTGGACCACGTCACCCGCGCGACCATGGCGACCGCTTTGAACTCGGTGCGGAAGGGCAGGTCCTTTTCCTCCTTTTTGGAGATGACGCTGGCGAGGTCAAGATGCGTGGTGGTGACCTTCCGCTTGGCGATCTGCAATACGGTCAGGTTCATCCCATCCTCGTCATTCTCGCCGAGCAAAACCGCGTGCGAGGAGGGTGACCAGGAGGCCCGCAGGTAGCGCACGTCGAGCGTCGCCGGCAGGAAGCGGCGCTGGAGAATGCGGCCGTCTTGCGACAGAGTGATATGCCATTCGGACGCGACGCCGCGATCGCGATACTGGACGACGATGCGCCCTGCCAGGTCGGGTGAGCGCTCCGGCTACTCCCGTCACCCAATCCGCCGCGTGCAACTGGGCGGCAGCGAGGAGCATCGCCCACACTGTGATGATGAGCCCAATCTTCAGCGGAACTCTCTGGAGACAAACAGGGGCAGGCACTTTCGAAGAAACGTGGCTGCCGGGGGATTCCTTACAGATTTTTGCGATTGCGTGGAGGAAGCCCACGCTTTCGTAGCGCGTATCCCTTATTTATTCGTAGCGCCATACGCTACTCCCACAGAATTCCCTCTGAATCGCTAACAACGGCCTTTGGCGTCCATTCGTCATCAGGCAAAAGGCCTTGCCTAACACCTAGTGGCTTGCTAGCACCGCGCCCATGGCTGGGTGGCGGCGCGCTCAATGGGCAGGGAATTCGGATGATTTACACCACACGCAACCATGAAACGTTTCCGTCCCGCGGCAAGGCCGCTCACTTCCAACCTGGTATCTGATTCTTCGATGAAAAGCACTGCTCCTGCGAAACAGCCCCTTCACCCCATTCGCTCCGCCGTGCTGGCGACCAGCATCGCCGCCGTGCTGGCCGGTGCCGCGCTGTTGCGCCCCGATTCCGCGCAAGCCGCGACACTCTTCTGGGATCAAAGCAACACGGGAACCAGCGGCAATTGGGATAACGGAACGACGACCAATTGGAGCACGGCTACGCCGCCCGTGACAGCGAATGCGGTTTGGAGCGACGGCAACGTGGCGCAGTTCTCGGGGGTGGGAGGAACCGTCACAATCACCGCCTTCGTCGCCCCTACGGCGCTGGTTTTCACGACAAACGGCTACAATCTCACGGATAATGGCACGAATGGGTTGGATCTGAATGGCGCGACCACGATCACGGTCAACCCTGCCATCTCGGCGACCATCACCACTTCAATCAACAGCATCTTCTCCGCCTCCACCCTCACGATCAACGGCGGCGGGACGTTGAACATCGCCGGCATCAATTCCACGAGGTATTCTGGAAATACCATCACCATTGCCGGGGGCACCACGGTCGTCGCCCAAGTCAATGCCGGTCTCGGGACCGGCGATTTTGCGCTGCCCTCGAGCTCCGCCTTCAACATCACCAGCGGTACGCTGGATATCAATGGCACGAACCAGACGATCGCTTCGCTCGCCGGAACGGCGGGCACCAGCATCGTCACGAACAGCAGCGCGACGTACGGCACGCTCGAAGTGGGGTTCAACGCGCCGAGCGCTTCCACGACCTATGCCGGCGCCATCACGGACACGGCGGCCGCGATCGAAACCTCGGCCAATAGCCATCCGGCGGGTGGCTTGGGATTGCTCATCACGGCGTCCTCTGCCGGCTACAAGCTCGTCCTCAGCGGGACGAACACCTATCACGGGATCACGACCGTGGGCACTGCTTTAGTGGGCGATCCAGCAATCCTTCAAGCTGGCGCCCAAAATACTTTCAGCGCCAATTCCGTGGTGAACGTGAATTCCAGCGGAACCTTGGATTTGAACGGCCTGGCCCAAACCATTGCGGCCCTGGATGGCAGCGGGACGGGAAAGGTCACCAATACCGCGGCCAGCACTTCTGTGTCGCTTACGATTGGCAACGCCAGCCTCACGGGCACGCTGAATTCCGCCGCGTCGCTGGTCGACGGAGCCGGAAATGGAATTCTCGGGCTGATCAAAAACGGGACCTACACGCAGGAGCTCTCCGGGAACAACACCTACTCGGGAGCGACCACCGTCAACGCCGGCACGCTGGCCAACGGTTCGACCACGGGCTTTAGCGCCAATTCGGCCTTTACCGTCGATACCAACGGGACACTGGATGTGAATGGCAACAACAGCACCGTGGGCTCCCTCAGCGGCGCCGGAATCGTCACCAATACCAGTGCGACTTACGGCACGCTCACCGTGGGCGTCAACGCGGCAGCCGCTTCCACGACGTTTGCTGGCCGCATCACAGACACAGCGGCGGCGATCGAAAACACGAACGGTCTCACGCCGGCGGGCGGCTTGGGATTGAACGTCCAGGGGCCCGCTGGCGGCTACACGCTCGTCCTGACCGGCACGAACACCTATCACGGGATCACGACCGTGGGTAGCATCGCCACGGGCAATCCGGCGGTCCTTCAGGCCGGCGCCCCTAATGCCTTCAGCCCCAATTCCGTGGTGGATGTGAGGGCCGGCGGCACACTCGATTTGAACAGTTTCGATCAAACCATTGCGGGTCTGGACGGCACCGGCACGGGGCAGATTACCTCAACCTTTGCCAACGATTTGGTAACCCTGACGATCGGCGCCCCCAGCCTCACCGGCACGCTGACATCCAGCGCCTCTCTCGTCGATGGCCCCACCCACGGCGTACTCCAACTGTCGAAAAATGGAACCTATTCGCAGGTTCTGGCGGGGAACAACACCTACTCTGGAACGACTGGCATCAGCGCGGGGGTGCTGGCGGCCGGTTCCACCACGGGGTTCAGTGCCAATTCGTTTTTTACCGTGGATGCTCCCGGCAAACTGGATCTGAACGGCTACAATAGTGCGATCGCCGCTGTCAGCGGCGACGGCTCCATTACCAATGGCAGTGGGGCGGTGACCGGCCCACACGCCGGTGCCGCCACGCTGACCGTGGGGTCAGACCTCGGGGGCGCGACTTTCCATGGCATTCTCTCGGACGGAACCAGTGGCGTGCTCAGCCTGACCAAGGTGGGTGCGGGCACGCAGGAGTTCACCGGAGCCAGCACCTACAGCGGGCCCACGGCGATCAATGGGGGCATCTTGCTGGCCACGAACAGCACCGGCTCGGCCACGGGCACGGGAATCGTCTCGATCAATGCGGGCGGCAAGATTGGCGGCACTGGCGCCGTCGGCGCGATGGTGCTGAATAGCGGCGGCTTTATCGCCCCTGGGGCGTCCGTCGCCGGCTCCACCTTGCATGCGGCTTCGTTGACCTGGAACGGCGGCGGCGAACTGGATCTCACCCTCGGAACGGCGAGCGACCAGCTCGCGCTGACGGGCGCGCTCACCAAGGGGACGGCGGGCTCGTTTCTCCTGAATTTGGCCCCGGGCACCGGCGTCCTGAACCAGACCAACTACACGCTGGCGACGTTCGCTTCACAGACCGGTTTTGTGGCCAGCGATTTCACCCTCGACGGCGGATTGAACGGGATCGTTTCCCTCACCGGGACGGAACTCGACTTCACCCTCACGGGCATCACGACGACCGGCTCGATCATTCAGAATTCGGCGCCCGTCAATACGCCGACGAACGCGGACTTTATCGTCATTGGCCCGGTCACCACGGGTGGGCCGAACGACAACAACACCGTCCACACGCTCACCTTCACCCCCGGCGGTTCGCTGCTCATCCACAATACGCTCTTCGTCACCGTGGGGCCGGTGACGCTGGTGGGCGGTTCGACGCTCACCCTGGACGGCAACCTTTCGGTCAGCCAGTTGCGGATGCTCTATGGTTCGTTGCTCAATGGCAACGGCAGCATTCTCGGTGACCTGGTCAACGCCGGCTTGCTCAGTCCCGGGCATTCGCCGGGGCACATCAACGTGAGCGGCAACTACCGGCAGACGCCCACCGGCACGCTGAAGATCGAGATCGGCGGGCGCGACTTGAGCGAGCACGATCTGCTGACCGTCGGCGGCACGGCCACGCTGGGCGGCACGCTGCAACTGGTGCGGCTCAATAACTTCAAGCTCAAGCGCGATGAACCGGTGACCTTCCTGACCGCCAACGGCGGCGTGATCGGCGAGTTCGCCACGGTGCAGAATGGGTTCCCCAACGACACGATTCTCGAGCCGACGGTCGTCTATCATTCCAACAGCGTGGCCCTCGAAGCGAAGCAGGGATCGTTTGAGGCGTTTGCTGACCGCGATGGGCTGACGTCCAACCAGAAGTCCGTGGCCCGCGCGCTGGATTCGGTCGCCTTCCGGCACAGCCCGCCGAAGGTCATCGATTATCTTGATTACCGGAAGCTCGCCGAGTTACCCGGTGACTTCGACAAGATCGCGCCCGAGGAACTGACCTCGATGTTCACCATCGGCGTCTCGCTGGCCACGGTGCAGTCGCAGAACATCCAGCGCCGGACCGATGACATCCGCAGCGGCACCGCTGGCTTCAGCGCCGCCGGCCTGGCGGTCAATGGCGACAATCCCAGCTACAGCGGCAGCTTTGGCATTAGCACCGGCGTGGCCGGTCCCAATGGCAACGACGATGGGAAGGAAGTGAAGGAAAGCGTGCCGGTCGCGAATTTCTCGGAACAGAACTGGGGGGTGTTCCTCTCCGGCACCGGTGAATGGGTCAGCGTGGGCAATACCGACAATGCGCGCGGTTACGATCTGACCAGCGGCGGTTTCACCCTCGGCATCGATTACAAGGTCACGTCGAACTTTGCCATCGGTCTGATGGCGGGCTACACCGGTACGAGCGCGGACCTCGTCGATCGCGGCCGCGTTTATGTGAACGGCGGCAAGATCGGTCTCTACGCGACCTTCTTCCAAAACGGGCCGGCCGCCCAGGCCCCGACGATGTCGAAGGATTCTTCCAAGGACTCCTCGAAAGAGGCCCCTGCCCCAGCGCCCAGCATCGCCAAAGGCTTCTATGCCGACATGGCGGTCACCGGCGGTTACAATAGTTACGACACCCGGCGCAGCGCGCTGCAGGGCGAAGCCCGGGGCGACACCGACGGCGGCGAACTCAACGCCCTCTTCGGTGCTGGATACGACTTCAAGGCCGGTGGCCTGACCTTCGGACCGACGGCCAGCTTCAACTACACCTACCTCGGCACCAATGAATTCACCGAGCACGGCTCACTGGCTCCGCTGAATATCCACGGCGGCAAAGGCGAGTCCCTGCGCACCGCCCTCGGACTCAAGGCGAGCTACGATTGGAAAGTGGGCGGCGTCTTGATCAAGCCCGAGATCCGCGCCGCCTGGCAACATGAGTACGGCGACTCGGCCTACGAACTCGGCTCCAGCTTCGCCAACGGCGGGGGCGACAACTTCACCGTCAATGGCCCCGAGCTGGGACGCGACAGCGTGCTCCTCGGCGCCGGCTTCGCCATCCAGTTCAACGAGCGTTGCTCGACCTACTTCTATTACGATGGCGAACTCGGCCGGAAGAACTACGAGTCGAACAGCGTGACCGGCGGCTTCCGCTACGCGTTTTAGGGCGATTTCCGCAGGCGCTGGAGGGAAGCGCGCCGTCGCTTCCGCAGGCGGAGCTTTTTCCCCGGCACCAACGGAGGACTCGCCCATAGTCCACCTACCCCGGTCCAATCACCGCCGCCTCGGCGGTGCCCTCCAACGCGTCATCAGCCATTCGACTTGCCCGGCGCAGGAAGCCCGCCACTCCCCAACACGCTTCCTAGGGTAATTGCGAATCGCCCACGGTCAGCGCCATGCCCAGCCCCCGGTTTCGGCCTTGGAGCTCCACTTTCAAGATCGTTCCGCGGACGTTGACGGTGGAGCCTTTGGTCACCTTGGTCAGCGCAACGGCGTCCGCTTGTTTGAACAAGAAGGCTGTGACCACGGGAATGGTGAGCCCGCGAAAGGTCAGCGGCACTTCGCGAGCGGTGGCCTTCATGGCGTGGCCGTTCTCCTGGGTGGGGCGGATGTCATCGAGCGGCAGGTGCAAGGTCACCGGCTTCCCATTCAGCGCCTGGGCGAGTTGCGAATTCGCCGCGTCGATCCCGGCCGGATTCAAGGCGCCTGCGGAGGAGAGCTGAGCCGTCGCGGGAATCGCCCGCACGATCTCATCCAGCGAGCGGATTTCGCCGGCGGCGGCGGTCGGAGGCGTGCCCGTCGCTGGAGTCGCGGTACCGGGGGCAGGAGGGGCGCCGCCGAGATCGGGAATCTCACTCGCCTTCTTGTCCGTGGTCCCGAGCATCGTGAATTGCTGGGGGATCTTGACCCCGGGCAGGGCCAACCGGCCACCGGAGGGGGAGAAAGGGAGTGTGGTGCCCGCATCCACGGTCCCGGGTGCGGCCACGAATTGCACACTCAGTTTGCCGTTCAGGTAGGGCTGCGGGAGGTGGCCATTGCCGGTGATCGAAGCGGTGACCTTGATCGGCTGGCTGGCTTTGCTCCAGTCACTCTTTTTCGAGGGGAACTGGCAGTTCTCGAAGGCGCAATCCACGCAGGCGGCGAGCACCGATTCGGGAATTTCGCACTCCACGAAGCGGCATTTCTCGAAGGAAAGATCCTTTCCCTGGACGTACTTGGAAGGGTCATTCTTGTATTTGATCACCGGCATTTTCACGCCAAGGAAGGTGCAGTGACTGGCTTGGATCGAATAGTTGCCCACATCGATCTCGGGCAGCAGGAAGCTGTGGCTAATGACGCAATTCTCAAACTTCCAGCGCGATCCCCACATATCCACAAACCAGCCGCCGGTGCGATGCATCTCGCATTCGTCGAAAGCGGAGTCCGTGGCTTCGACCTTGAAGCCGAGTTGCCCGATGAGCTTGCTCTTACGCAGCAGGGCGCCCTCGATCTTGAATTTCTGGTCGTGCTCCTTGCCCATGAAGTCGACGCCTTCGACATAGGTGCCGGGGACCATCGTGACGGTGAATGAGCCATCCATCTGGATTGGCTTGCCGGCGCGGTAACCACCTTGCGGCAGGGAAATCTCCTTGTCCCACGTGCGAGCGATCATCCCCGCTGATCCAGCGTGCCCATTCGTCATCCCAATCCACAATAGGGACAACAAAGCCAGACACCGGGTAGCTCTACTATAGGGCGTGCTCATACGGGGAACCTTCCTGCGGGGTGCGATTGAAGATTCTTCCTCACCCTCATGCAAGTCCGTTTCGAACCGGCCGAGGTGTTAAATCGTCTGGCTGAGGAAGCCGCCGTCGACGCGGATGTCGGTGCCGGTGATGAAGCTGCTGGCCTTGGGGGCGGCGAGGAAGACGGCGGCGCCGATGAGTTCCTGGGATTCGCCGAAGCGGTTCATGGGGGTGTGGCCCCAGATGGACTTGGTGCGCGCGGTGGGCGTGCCGTCTTCGTTGAAGAGCAGCTTGCGGTTTTGCTCCGCGGGGAAGAAGCCGGGGGTGATGGTGTTGACGCGCACGCCTTTGGTGGCCCATTCGCGGGCGAGGAATTGCGAGAGGCTGAGCACGGCGGCCTTGCTGGAGGAGTAAGCAACCACGCGCGAGAGCGGGAGGTGCGCGGAGACGCTGGCGATATTGATGATGCTCCCCTTCCCGCGCGAGGCCATGGCGGGGCCGAACTCCTGGCAGGGCAGCAGCACGCCGCCGACGAGGTTCATCTCGAAGTTCGTGCGCCAGTCGTCGAGGTTGATGCTCTCGAAAGTCCGCTCGGGGGTGACGGTGACTTTCGGGTCGTTGCCGCCGGCGGCGTTGACGAGCACGGTGGGCGCACCGAAGACTTGGGTGACTTTATCGTGCGCCTTGGCGAGCGAGGCGCGGTCGAGGGCGTCGGCGGAAAAATACTCGGCCATGCCGCCGGCCTTGTTGATGGCGTCGGCGCGTTCCTGGCCACGAGCAGCGTTGCGGCCGAGGACGGCGACCTTGGCACCGGCGGCGGCGAGGCCATCGGCCAAGGCGCCACCGAGCACGCCGGTGGCTCCGATGATGACGGCGATTTCCGACGAGAGATCAAAGAGTTTCGACATAAATGGGTTTCGCCAGCACAGAGGAAACGGGGCGACTTGGCAAGTGTGCTCGGAGGGAGTATCCTGCCCCATGCACCCCCGGATCTATATGTGGCTCGAGGAGGCGCTCGTTGCGTCGGCGATTCTGATCTTCCTGCTCGCTTCGGCGGGCTGAGTGTCGGCCCTGTAGCCGAGTTCACTGAACCCGGTCTTCGGGTCGATCGCAGATCTCCACCTGCCGGGTTCACTGAACCCGGCTACAACTCAGCGCCAGAGGGCGACGATGAGGAACCAGCAGATCATCGTCACGCCGATGGCGGCGTTGGCGATGATCCCGGCGGTGGTGCCGAGGACCGTGCCCCAGGTGGATTTGCCAGCGAGGACCAGCTTTTGGCCGGCGAGGAGTTCCCCGGCCAGCACGCCGAGCACGGGGCCGAGCAGAAGGCCCCAGGGGAAGAAAAACATGCCGACGATGGTGCCGATCAGGCCGCCCAAGGCGCCCCAGCGGGTGGCACCGAATTTCTTCGCGCCGAGCGAGCCGCTGGTGATGTCGAGCACGTGGGAAATGATGGTGAGGACGAGCAGGCCGCCCAAAGTCCACCAGCCGACGCTGTGCTCCTCCCCCATCGTCACCCGATGGATGACGGCGGCCGCGAAGATGATCGTCGTGCCCGGCAACAAGGGGATGACGGTGCCGACCATGCCGATGGCGAAGAGGATGAGGGTGAGCGACCACCAGAGAGCGGGCATGAAGACGGCGGAATTAACTTGGGGAAGCGATGATTGGTTGCTTGCGGCCAGGGCCGCGTGCTCACTAATAGCAGGGTGCGCAACGACGCGCCCGCTGAATCCCAACACCAAACCAACCCTTCATTCCATTCCCATGGCACTCTCCGTCGGCTCCAAAGCTCCTGACTTCACTCTCAAATCCAAAGGCGCGGAAGGTCTGCGCGACGTGGCGCTCAGCGCCAACATCGGCAAGAAGAACACCGTGCTGCTGTTCTTCCCCCTCGCCTTCACCAGCGTCTGCACCCAGGAAATGTGCGACGTGACAGCGGGGCTCGGCTCTTATGAAGGCCTGAATGCCGACGTGATCGCGGTGAGCGTGGACAGCCCGTTCGCGCAGGAAGCGTGGGCCCAGAAAAACAACATCACCATCACGGTGGCCAGCGATTTGAACAAGACGACGGCGAAGAATTACGAAGTGTTGCTCGATGACCTGATCGGTCTCGGCAGCGTGTCGGCCCGGGCGGCGTTCGTCATCGATAAAGCCGGTGTGATCCAGTACGCCGAGCAGACGCCGACTCCGAAGGATTTGCCGAACTTCGCGGCAATCAAGGAGAAGCTCGCCAGTTTGAGCTGACGAGCGGAAAGCCTTCGAGATTTCGCTTCGAAGACTCGTGATGGCTGTAGCGGCGCTCTCCGAGCGTCGCCATCTTCTGGAGAGAAGCGACCGACGCTCAGAGAGCGCCGCTACAGCGAGTGAGGCTAAGCCACGGGCCCTCTCCGGCCACCGATGAAGGAGATGATAAACAGCACCAGGAATACGATAAACAGGATCTTGGCGATGTAGGCTGCTGTACCCGCGATGAAGCCGAATCCGAGGACACCGGCGATGAGCGCGACAACGAGGAAAACCAAGGCGTAGTGAAGCATAAGAGTGATCTTTCTATGCCCATGGTTCGCGGGTGCGGTGGGGAGCGGGTGTATTTGTTGTTCGAACGGAGCGCGTGTTTTACTTCCGTAGGGTGCGGCCTTGCCGCGGGTGGGATTTTGGTGAAAGAAAAGGGCGGTTTGGCCGTATTTCGTAGCGAAAGCCAATGAGTCACCCGCCTGCCACCTCGAAGCCTGAACGCCCCCGCGAAGCGCTGCCCTCCCGCCGGGCCGCTTTGCTTTTTGGGCTGAAGGCGGCATGTTTTCAGGCGCAGCGGGGTTGGCGCGACTTGACGGGAGATGGGCCGAAGCGGCATCCGAAGGGCGAAAAGCTCGCGCAGGCGCCGATCGTGGGCACGCAATCGAGCGACATCTGGTTTGAGACGAATGTCGCCTCCGAGAAGCGGCTGCAATTTGGCAAGGTGCAGAATCTGCGGGTCTCGGCCGCGCTGATGCGGGACACGGAGGTGCCGGCGAACGTGGTGTGGAGTTTCTGGCGGCAATTGGGCCGGACGACGGCGCGCCGGGGCTTTGCGGTGGGACGGGAATTGCGTGAGGGCTGCCTGATTCCGACGCTCGGCGGCGGGCTGTGCCAGCTTTCCGGGGCGATCTACAACGCGGCGATGGAAGCGGGGCTGGAGATCGTGGAGCGGCACGCGCACAGCCATCCGGGCGTGGGGAACCTGGCGGCAGTGGGGCGCGATGCGACGGTTTTCTGGAACTATGTGGACCTGCGGCTGCGGGCGCCGTTTCCGTGGCGGATGGAGGTGGAGCTGAGCAGCACGCGGCTCACGGTGCGCATTCGCAGCACGAAAACGATCGCCGCGCGGCCCGCAGCGACGCGAGGCGGGCGGGCGACGCTGACGACGGCGCCACAGCCGGGCAGTTGCGCGAGTTGCGGAGTGGCTGCGTGCTTTCGGCACCTGAAGCCGGACACGGATGAAAATCCCGGACGCAGCGCGTGGCTGGTGGATGAGTGGTGGCCGGAATGGGCTTCCCACCTCGGGCAGCTCGAATCGCCGGCGGACCTGTTGCTGCGGCCGCTCGATGGACAGCGCTGGCGCAAGCCGAACTATGCGTGGGATGCCACGACCTTTCGCCAGGCGCAGAGTGCGACACTGCTCACACTGCGGCGGGCGTGGTCCACGCGGCGCTTGCGTGAGCAAGGCGCGGAGCGGCAGCGGGCGTTGCTGGCGTGGGATGAGCGGCTGGCGCGGCACTATGCGCAGCAGTTGCACCCGGAGCACACGCATCTCGTGGCGGCGCAAAATCTCCTGCCGTTTTTGTGGCGGGATGGTGTGCTCGGAGGACGGACCTTCGACGTTCTCATGGTGCGCCTGCCGATGCACGCCTTGCAGGCGCAACTCGACGAAGCAGCGCACCTGCATCCGGAATCGACGACCTGTGCGGATTTCCGCGCACCTGCCTGGATGGCGGATGCCGAGGCGCAGGCGCTCACCGCGGCGGAGCATTGGATCACGCCGCATCAAGCGATTGCAGGGCTCGCGGGGCAGCGGGCGATATCGCTACCGTGGAAAATGCCGGAGGCGTCCGGGGTGGCGGGCAAGGATGGGAAGCGCGTGGTGTTCCCGGCTTCGACGCTGGGGCGCAAGGGGGCCTACGAGTTGCGCGAGGCGGCGCGGGCTCTGGGCATCGAGTTGGTGTGCCTTGGGCCGATCATTGAGAAGGCGGATTTTTGGCAGGGCATCAGGCTGGGCGCGGCTTCAGCGACCTGGTATGCGGATGCGGCGGCGGTCGTGCTGCCGGCGTTTGTCGAACATCGTCCGCGGCGTTTGCTGGCGGCGCTGGCGGCGGGAGTGCCGGTGATCGCCACGCCGCAGTGTGGGCTGGGCAAATTGTCGGGCGTGACGGAAGTGCCGGCGGGGGATGCCGCCGCGCTCACGACAGCGCTGCGGGCCGTCCTTGAAAAGCGGAAACTACTGCCCGTTTGAGAGACATTGAAATTATTGCCGCCTCTCCTTGCGTGTCATCCTGAGCGAAGTCGAAGGATCCCGTCGAACAACCAGCATTATCGCTGCTAGAGCGACGGGGTTTGCCCCGCAGTCCCATAGGCGTCTCGCTACGCTCGGCTTTCGACTCCGTTACACTCCGCTCAGAATGACGCGCGAGGAGAAAGCGATCATTCTTTCGCAGCCGCTGAAGATGCCGGTTTCCGCTCGAGGATGGCGGCGAGGATGAAGAGGCCGGTGGCGGTGCAGATGCAGCTATCGGCGACGTTGAACGCGGGCCAGGGATCGGCGAAGCGCACGTGTAAATTAAAGAGCAGAAAATCGACGACGTGGCCGTGGACGAAGCGGTCGGTGAGGTTGCCGAGAATGCCGGCGCAGAGGAGTCCGACGGCCCAGCGCGAAGGCCGATCCTTGAAAGCGCCGCGCAGGTAGAAGACGACCAACCCGATGAGGGCGACCGTGGAGAGCACGATGAAGAAGGTGTTCTTTCCGGTGAAGGCACTGAAGGCGGCGCCGGTATTCGAGAAATAAACGAGGTCGAAGAAATTCGGGATGATCGTACGCCGCTCGGTGTACAATTCGAGGTGCTGGACGATCCACCACTTCGTGGCCTGGTCGAGCGCGTAGAGCGGGAGCGCGATGGAGGCGAGGAATTTCACGAGGCGGCCGAGACGACGTCCGCGCAGCGTTCGCACAACTCCGGGTGCGCGACATTGCTGCCCACATCCTGGCGGTGCCGCCAGCAGCGCGCGCATTTCTGCCGCGTGGTGCGGATGACCCGGGCGCTCGTTTCCAGCCCCGCGGCGAGGGTGAGATCGCTGAGGATGAAGAGTTCCTCCAGTTCCGTCTCGCGGCCGGTGAGTTGCTCGTAGAGCGCGGCATCGGCGATTTGCAGGGTGACGGCGCCTTCGAGCGCATTGCCGATCGTTTTCTCGGTGCGGGCGGCTTCCACAGCCTGCCCGATCTTGCCGCGGAGATTGAGCAGCTGCTCGAATTGTGCTTCGGTCGCGGGATCGCGCAGCACGGTATCCGGCTCGGGGAAGAGTTCCAGATGCACCGAGGCCTTGCGGCCGGCAAAGCCCCAGGCTTCGTCGGCCGTGAAGGCGAGGATCGGCGCGAGCAGGCGGGAGAGCGCATCGAGCACGCGGACCATCACGGTCTGCGTGACGCGGCGGCGCGGACTGTTGGCCGCATCGCAATAGAGGCGGTCCTTGGTGATGTCGACGTAGAGAGCGCTGATATCGACGGTTACGAATTGGTTCAAGTTCTGGAAGACCTTGCGGAAATCGTAGGCAGCATAGGCTGCGCGGCAGGTTTCGATGGTTTCCTGCAAACGCGAGAGCACCCAGCGGTCGATGAGCGTGCCGCGGATCGCTTCGCCGGAAAGTCCCTGTGACCAAGCGGCGACGCCACCGGTTTCGCCGAGCGGACGGAACTCAACGGCGTGCTGCGTGGCATCGAAATCGTCGAGGTTGGCGAGGAGGATGCGCAGGATATTGCGGAAGCTGCGATAGGACTCGGCGAGGCCCTTGAAGCTCTCCTCGGAAAACGGGACTTCATTTTGGTAGTCCACGCTGGCGGCCCAGAGGCGCACGATGTCGGCGCCGTATTTGCCCACGAAATGCTCGGCATTCATCGGCTTGGCATAGGTCCCCTGCTCCGACTTGGAGACTTTCTTGCGGGTGTCCTTGTCGACGACGAAGCCGTGAGTGATGACGGTCTTGTAAGGCGCCTGGCCGTAGAGCGCGATGCTCGTCATGAGCGACGATTGGAACCAACCGCGATGCTGGTCGGTAGCCTCGAGATAGACGTCGGCTACTGGGGTGCCGCCGAGTTCGGGGCGTTTCGCGGTGACGGCGGTGTGGGAAACGCCGGAGTCGATCCAGACGTCGAGGGTGTCGTTGCGGCGGGACGTGCCGGCGGGGAGGCCGAGCATTTGCGCCCATTCGGCGTCGTTCTTTTCGAACCACAAATTGGTGCCGTGTTGCTCGACGAGATCGGCGACTTTGCGGGCATTCTCGGCGCTGAGGATGGGCTGGCCGCTCGGATCGTAAAAGACCGGCAGCGGCACGCCCCAGGTGCGCTGGCGCGAGATGCACCAATCGGGACGCGACTCGACGGTGCCGTAGATGCGGTTGCGGCCCCAGTGCGGGAGCCAGGTGACACCGTCGATGGCGGTGAGGGCCTCGGCGCGGATGGAATCGATGCGGATGAAGAACTGCTCGACGGCGCGGAAGACGATGGGCGTCTTCGAACGCCAGCAATGGGGATAGCTGTGGAGATATTTTTGCTCGCCGAGCAGCACCTTGATCTCGCGCAGATGCGTGACGACGTCGG
>Ga0206892_1011_pt1 | contig 30408 bp, 25 predicted proteins | sample Alteio_BWOrgHeat_56_FD_153257 | JGI IMG/M metagenome (GOLD analysis project Ga0206892, IMG submission 153257) | Enriched cells from forest soil in Barre Woods Harvard Forest LTER site, Petersham, Massachusetts, United States - Alteio_BWOrgHeat_Nextera8 ... | reverse complement strand
TCATCGCGGCTACGGCGGTTACGTGCTGCGCGATGGCAAACACTCTGTCTATCACGCCGGTGACACGGCCTATTTCTCTGGCTTCCACGAGATCGGACGGCGCCTCGCTCCTGAACTCGCACTTCTACCCATCGGGGCATACGATCCTCCGTCTTTTCGCAACGTCCACGCCAATCCGGCCGACGCTATTCGCGCTTTTCGCGATTTGAACGCCCGCTGGATGGTGCCCATGCACTATGGAACCTTCAAACTTTCCCACGAGCCGATGGAGGAACCTTTGCAGCTCTTGGAACAGGAAGCGAAAGCGGCCGGCATCGAGGATCGAGTAGTGGTGCTGGAAGAAGGGGTGACTAGGTTTTTCTGAAAGAGATCCGATTCAAATTTCGCGCAGACCCCAATTTCTTGACAATGTTTGCCGTCGTTTCGTCTAATTGCTGCTTCAGGAGGCCTTATGCCCGATAAAGTTAAAGCAGTTCCCGATGGATTTCACACCCTCACACCCCATCTCATCGTTCGCGATGCCGCAAAGGCCATCGAGTTTTACAAAAATGCCTTTGGCGCTGAAGTGCTGAACGTTAGCCCCGGTCCAGGAAACAAGATTATTCACGCTTCCCTCAAAATCGGCGATTCCATTCTCATGCTGAATGACGAGTTTCCTGAGTACGGAGCGCTCGCGCCGGGCGCCGCGGGTTCGGGCGTCAGTCTCCACATTTATCTGGAGAACGTCGACGCCGCATTCGCCCGCGCAGTTTCAGCCGGCGCAACCGTCAAGATGCCGCTGATGGATCAGTTCTGGGGAGATCGCTACGGCCAGGTGATGGATCCTTTCGGTCACAAATGGTCGCTCGCCACTCACAATCGCGACATGAGCCAGGACGAAATTCGTAAAGAGCAAGAGCAGGCCTTCAGCAAAGTGCCGAAGTCTGCTTAGTAAGCCAGCAGTATTCTGAGGTCTCGCAGATTGTTGCCAGTCGGTCCGGTCATGATGGTGTCGCCCAGCGCGTCGAAGAAAGGGTAGGCGTTGAAAGCGGCGAGATACGCCTCGGGCAGCAATCCGCGAGACCTGGCTCGTGCAAGCGTCGTTCCGTCCACGACCGCACCCGCTGCCGGGCTGTTGCCGTCGATTCCGTCCGTGCCCGCGCTAAGCACTGTAATATTTTCGTCCGCAATCTTCTCTGCACAGCTCAGGGCAAACTGCTGATTCCGTCCGCCCACGCCGCCGTTGGTGACTTTCACCGTCACTTCGCCGCCGGAAATCAAGCAGAGCCGTTCTGATTTCTTTCGCAAATCGCGCACGCGGTTTAGCAGGTAGTCAGCTGCGCGAGCATAGTCCCAGTCGTCGCAACTATTGTCGACTTCCACGCTGAAACCGTGACGCTCCGCCTCAACTCTGCTGGCTTCAAGCAAAGACGCATTCGATAACACGGTCCACCAGCGGCTGCGATGAAATGCAGGATCATCCGACTTCGGAGTCTCTTCCAGCGCGTGGCGCTGGAACAATCCGCGCACGGATTGCGGAAACTGCTCCACCATTCTGTACTTTGCGGCAATCGCGTAGCAGTCTTCGACGGTGGTTGAATCCGGCATCGTCGGCCCTGAAGCCAGCGCGTCCGGCGTGCTCTCGGGAACGTCGGATACCAGGATTGAAACCTGCTGCGCTGGACATGCTGCTTGCGCCAGCCTCCCGCCCTTGATTGCCGACAGATGTTTGCGGATCGCGTTGATCTCGGCAATCGGTGCGCCCGAATGCACCAGCAACTGGTACGCCGCGATCAAGTCAGTCAAAGAAGTCTCATCATCGATAAGCTTTTCAGCGATCGATGATCCACCGCCACTCAGCATGAAAATCACCAGGGATGACGCATTCTGTGCGCCCACAGATTTCAAAATTGCTTCCGCGGCGCGGATTGATTCCTCGTTGGGCGTGGGATGTCCTCCCTGAAAGTAGCGGAAACCGCGCACTTGCGACGTCGGCAAAACCGGGCTGGCGATGATTCCTTCAAACTGGTTCCCTGCCTGCATTTCCAGGGCACTGGCCATGGTGTGCGCGGCCTTGCCGACGGAAATCACCAACACTCGGTTGTAAGTATGAAGATCGTAGAGGTCTTCGCAGATGCGCAACACGCCGCGTTCACTGGAGACATGACGCTCAAAAGCCTTGTCGATACTGGATTCTGCAAGTGCGTGCTCGAAAAGATGCCGCGCCGTAACGCGCATCTCGATGGCCAGCTTTTCCCGATTCGCGGCTGCCGAAGACATGGCAAGAATTATACGAGCGGAACGAAAGCTTCAGGCCAACCCCGATTCCTTCACCCAGGATTCAATCGTTTCTCGCAGCTCTCTCAGACGACCCTCGAAGAAGTGGTCGGCGCCGGCAATGACCACCAGTTTCTTCGGTTCGGAGAAAGCGTCGACTACTCGTTGCAATTCCGCGCGCGGTCCGAATTCATCACGGTCTCCGCTGACGAACAGCTTGGGCTTCGTGCAACTGCGCAGAAATTCGAAATCGTAATTTCGATCGTCAATGGCCGCGACTGGCAGACCGAGGCCAATGACAGCTCTAGCGCGTGGGTCCGGACACGCCGCACGCAACCCCACTGCAGCGCCAAACGAAAACCCGGCAAAAATCAGAGGGAGATGAAATTCGCTGTCCAGCCAATCAAGCGCAGTCCGCACATCCTCCACTTCGCCATCGCCATGGGCATGCTCGCCCTGACTAAGCCCGGTGCCACGAAAATTAAATCGCAGCACGGGATATCCAAAGCTATTCAGCGCCTTCATGGTATGAAAAACTACTTTGTTGTGCAGCGTCCCACCGTAAAGAGGGTGCGGATGACAGACCAGAGCAGCATGCGTAGGCCGCTCCGCACCCATATTGAGCAAGGCTTCCAGACGACCAGCGGGTCCGTCAAGAAAAAGAGATTTGATAGTGGATGGCGCGAGCACGGTATTCAGATTACATGGTTAGTGCGCGCGGGAACAGAGTGTGTAGCCCCCGCGGCACACTCCATTGCGGTTGCGCTATTCTCTTTACCTATGGACGTCGTCGCCCTCACCCGTCAACTCGTCGACATCGAATCAATCACTGGGAACGAAGCCCAGGTCGGCGTGGTTCTTCACCGCGAACTCTGCCGCCTGGGATATCAGGCGGACAAGATCCCCGTCGAAGGCAACCGCTGCAACGTTTATGCAACTTCGAAGTCGAGTCCAACTGTCGTTCTCTCCACCCACATGGATACCGTTCCCCCGTTCATTCCATCTTCAGAAGATGAAACTCGTATCTACGGGCGTGGATCCTGCGACGCCAAAGGAATCATCGCGGCCCAAATCGCGGCGGCAGAACGGCTGCGCGCGGAGGGCATACACGTTGGACTTCTATTCGTCGTGGGAGAGGAGCGCGACAGCCTAGGCGCAAAACTTGCCAATCAAAATCCTCCGGGATGCAAATTCCTGATCAACGGAGAACCTACGGAGAACCGGCTCGCCACCGCGTCGAAGGGAACGCTGCGCGTCAATGTGACCGCGTACGGGCGCATGGCGCATTCCGCTTACCCCGAACTGGGAGAATCGGCAATCGACAAACTTCTCGAAGCGCTCAATCGTTTGCGATCTATGAAGCTGCCCACCACGGATGGAATTGGCCCCTCAACACTGAACATCGGAGTCATCGAAGGTGGCCGCGCCCCCAACGTGATCCCAGACTACGCCCGCGCGCAATTGCTGTATCGGCTGGTCGGCCCTGCCGATGATTTGCGGCGCGAGATTCAGCGGACGGTCGGCGACTTGGCTAAGGTCGAGTTCGTTCTGGAAATTCCCTTCCTCCGACTTCGAACTCTAGACGGACTGCCGACGATGGTCGCAGCTTTCACCACCGACGTTCCGTTTCTCACCCACTGGGGCCAACCGCTGCTGGTCGGCCCGGGATCGATCCACGTAGCCCACACGGATGGGGAATACATAGAAAAAGAGCAATTGTCTGGCGCAGTGGACTTGTATCGCTCGATCGTGAAGAAGCTAGTGGAGTGATTTGCTGGCCGACCCCGCGCTCCCACAACAGCTCATTAACAGTATAACTTACGAGCACGTATAATAGTGCTGCACGTGGTTGTGTGCTAACTTGAAATCGAACATAACACTCAAGCTGGATACGGCTCTTTTGCGCGAAGTGCGGGTGCTGGCAGCGGAAGAGGGCACTTCGATCAGCGCCTTGCTGGCGGCTCGCCTCGAGGAAATCGTGCGTGAGCGCAAGACTTACGAGCGCGCCCGAAAGCGAGCCTTGGCTCGGCTGCGCGAAGGGCTCGATTTGCAGTGGACGCCTCCCGGTTCCCGCGATGAGCTTCACGAACGATGACCGATGCCTGATAAGTACTTCGTCGATACAAACATATTGCTGTACGCACACGATCGCTCAGCTGGCCTGAAGCACGAGCGTGCCCGCCAAGTAGTTGAGCGCCTGTGGATTTCCGGGCAGGGTGTCTTGAGCACGCAGGTGCTGCATGAACTGTGCATCAATCTTCGCCGCAGGATTGCCCGACCGCTCTCGGTGGAAGAGATTCGCAGTCTCATACAGGACTATCTAAGCTGGGAGATCGTGGTCAACGATCCGGCATCGGTCCTTCGCGCGCTGGAAATCGAGGTGCGCCACAAGACTTATTTTTGGGATGCTCTGGTCTTACAAGCGGCGGAAAGCGCCGGCGCAGCCATTCTTTATTCGGAGGATTTGGCAGCGCGGCAGAAGTACGGGCCGGTTCAGGTGATCAATCCACTTCTTCAGCCTTGAAATCTGAATAGCTACCTCTCTGAACGTATTCCCGAACGCGAAAAGCTTTACACTCGTAGCATGACCTCTCAGACGCTCAATTCCCTGTCCAAGGCGTCTTCTGCGTACCTGCGTTCCGCCATGCACCAACCGATCCACTGGCACGAGTGGGGCGAGGATGCTTTTGCCGCCGCGCAACGTGAGAACAAACCGATCCTGCTCGACATCGGTGCGGTGTGGTGCCACTGGTGCCATGTAATGGACCGCGAGTCTTACGACAGTCCTGAAATCGCCGAAATCATCAATCAGCGGTTCATTGCCGTAAAGGTAGACCGCGATGAGCGTCCCGACATCGACAGCCGCTATCAGTTCGCCATAAGTTCGATCAGTGGACAAGGCGGGTGGCCCTTGACGGCATTTCTCACGCCCGACGGAAAACCCTTCTACGGCGGAACTTACTTTCCGCCTGACGATCAGTACGGACGGCCCAGCTTCAAGCGAGTGCTGCTTTCCATCGCTAACGCCTATCGCGAAAAAAACGACGATGTGACAGAACAGGCCAGGATGGTCGAAGGCGCCATCTCGCACGCGGAGTCTTTCGCGGGAAAGAGTGGGGAATTTTCCCCCGCGATTATTGACGCGATCGTCAAATCGGCACTGGAAATGTTTGACCCGCGGCATGGAGGCTTCGGAAGCGCCCCAAAATTTCCCCATTCTGCCGCCCTTGACTTGCTCATGGATCGTTACACAAACTCCGGCGATGAGCAGCTTCGTACGGTGTTTGTTAGCACGCTGGAAAAGATGGCGAACGGCGGAATATACGATCAGCTCGCCGGCGGATTTCACCGCTACTCAGTCGATGAACGCTGGGTGGTGCCTCACTTCGAAAAGATGTGCTACGACAATTCCGAATTGCTGAAGAACTATGTGCATGCTTTTCAAGCCACTGGCTCCGAGTTTTTCGCGGATGTGGCTCGCGACATCATTCGCTGGATGGATGAATGGCTGAGTGACCGCGATCACGGCGGGTTCTATGCCAGCCAGGACGCCGACTACTCCATGGATGACGACGGCGATTACTTCACCTGGACTTTGCAGGAAGCGCAAGCTGTCCTTAGCGAAGAGGAAGGCCGAGTGGCGGCGTTGCATTACGACATCAATGAAATTGGCGAAATGCACCACAATCCCGCCAAGAATGTTTTGTACGTGCGGGCCTCGGTCGGGGAAATCGCCACCCGGCTCAATCTTTCCACACAGCAGGTTGCGTCCGTTCTGCAATCAGCGAAGAAAAAGATGTACGCTGCCCGTTTGACCCGGCCTACACCCTACATCGACAAAACCGTTTACGCCGGCTGGAACGCACTGTGTATCTCTGCTTATCTCGAAGCTGCCAGGGTACTAAGTCTTGACGACGCTAAACATTTCGCCCTGCGTTCCCTGGACCGCGTCCTGGCTGAAGGGTGGGATGCAGAGCGCGGTTTATTGCACGTGCTCGCCTATTCGGACGCAAATGCAGTACGCCGTGAAATCCCTGCTGTGCTTGACGACTATGCTTTCACCGTCGTGGCTTGTCTCGATGCGTACGAGTGCACAGCCGATCTCAGCTATTTCAATTTCGCTACCCGCATTGCCGGTGTGATGGTGGATCGCTTCTTCGATCTGATCTCCGGCGGCTTCTTCGATACGGCAAAAGTCTCATCCGACGAGAAGGTTTTGGGTGTGCTGGGAACGCGTCGCAAGCCGTTCCAGGACTCACCGACGCCCGCAGGCAATTCTGTTGCGGCGATCGCTCTCCTCCGGCTTCACGCCTATACCAACAATCAAGAATATCGCGACAAAGCAGAGCGGACGATTGAGATTCTTGCAGGAGCTTCAGCTCAGTACGGAATATTCGCTGCGACCTACGGCCTCGCGGCCGTTCATTTGTCGAGGCCCCATACCCAGGTTGTCGTGACCGGAAATGATGAGGCGGCTGACCGTCTGTACCAAGCAGCAGTCAAAGGATATTCCGTCGGCAAGTCGGTGCTCAAACTTGCCAACGGCATGGCTATGCCGCAAAATCTTCCGTCAGCGTTGGGTGAAACCATTCCGCAGCTTCCCGCGGTCAAGGAGGGAAAAACTGCGGCAATCGCGTGTTTTGGACTCGCATGCCAGCCTCCAGTCTTTGATCCGGAAGAGCTTGCACGGAGCTTGCAACGCAGGTGATGCTTTACCATCTTCGCGAGAAAACCGAGGAAACGAAGCAATAGCGCTGGTGGGATGCGTGAGGACAAAAAAGAGGCTGGCGTTGATTTTTCAATCGCCAGCCTTCGAATTCTATAGCCGCTTAGGGGCGGCTAGATAGATGCCTCTAACGGCACCCTTGTCCTGTGCAACATGGTACTGGCGCACCTTCCTCCGATGTTGGAACCACCGGAGCGGCTAGCGCTGAGATTGCACAAGTCAGACCTACCATCAGGAACAACATCCTGACCGCACGTTTCATGGGTTGTTTCTCCTAGTACGGGTCCCCTGGGAGCGGCGACCCTCACTGGGCAGCGATTATACAGGTTCATGTCAAGTGCCTGCTCCCGAATTCTTTAACCGGGACGGTTTAACGTTCCGTTTACCCCCAATCCAAAACTTCCGTACCCCATTTTCACTAGTCTTTTCAAACAGATATAGTCCGGCTGAAGAAAAACGATTTAATTCGATTGGGCGGAATGAACCGGTTTGAATCTAGGCGGAGAGACTCAACGAACCAAATCTTTTTGCACGATTCGAGGAGAGACGGGAAATTTCCTCTGCTCGGGAAGCGATTTTTTGTGAGCAGCTACAATCTCTCGCGGCTCTCCTTCTCTAGGAGTACGCGAGAACGCACGATCCACCATGCCTTCAAACATCGGAATCAAAGCATCACCGGCGGCGGGATTGCGCAAGTCGCCAAGACTCTGGTCCCAGCGTTGCGAGGCCATCACGCTGGCGGAGGTGCCTCGAGCAGCGCTCTTCATCGCGGCGTAAACAATCCAGGTCAAGATGGTAAGACTGTAGGCGGTAGTGTTGACGAAACTTACCATGGGAGGATGAATTTGGTGCCCAGAAAAGAGCGCCAGCGTGATCAAGTCAATCGTCGCGAAACTACCCAGCCCCAGCGCAATGCCAAAGCTGTGCTGCCGCCAGGAAACCCCCAGGTATTTTGAGAAAACCAACAGGAACAATATCAATCCGCATTGCACAACCCGAATGCAACGTTGTCCGATAATTACTGCTTGCGTCAACGGCGCATCCCCACCCGACTGGCTGGCTGCGGTCACCACCATCGCGACCAGTAGCATGACCAGGGCTGCCCATTTGAACAGCACCGTGCCGAGATCTTTCAAAGTGTGGTATGGACGAAATACGTCGAGGAAGATTTCGTGAATAACTTTGAATACGATCGCTAGGCTGATGGCTGCGCTGATCCAATAGGCGTAGAAATATGCCACCGTGTTACCTGAGCGGAAAATCGGGAATAAGATGACGAAGTTCAAAACCTGAAAAACGACGTAAGCAAAGAAGACAGGAAAAGTACGATGAAGCTTACGCCAAAGCATGATCCCAACGAGGGTCACTTCCATGATCGGATGGGCGGCCCACAGAATCTGCTGGAGGTTCGTGTTCATGGAATCAATTAGCTAGCCGCTTTTGACACCCCGGCTGCTTTCCCACCTTAACAGGTCTACGTAGACGGTCAATGGACGAAGGTAACCAACGGTAACAGTTACCCCCGCCATACTGTTAAGCAATTGCCAAGGCTAGGGTTAGGTCGAGAAGGCACAAACGGATCTAGAAAATTGCATGACCAGAAAGTTACCACTGGGGGAGAAAAACGCTCCCCGTCCCCGGCACTCAGGGCGGTCGCGCTCGGGAACTCGCTGAGCCGCTTACACTTCCGGCGAGGCCTGAATATAAGCGCGCATCATTCGCACTTCATGGTCTTTTTCGCTCAAATCATGGAGCAGAATGTCGCGCAGCGAGACAATTCCCCGTAGTTCTTTACCTTGGCAGACCGGTAGATGACGAAATCCATGGCGCCGCATGAGAAGCATACAGGTTTCCAGATTTTCCTCTGGGTTAACTGTAAGTGGATCGTCGGTCATGACTTCCCCGACCCGGGTGGTACGAGGATCGCGACCTCCGACCACGACACGCTTCATCAGGTCCCGTTCAGAGAAGATGCCGACCAGCATACCGTCCCGCAAAACCGGCACTGCACCGATGTTGCGTTCCACCATGGCTTGAGCCACATTCAATACGGTCTCATCCGCATCGGCTCGATGGGTATCTTGTGTGTTAATCAAATCGTAAACATGCATTGGGGCCCCTCCGGAATTTTCACTCCGAGCAACGCGGGCGTGAGTATATGACGAAATACACGGGATTAAAAGCGAAGAATCAACGATTTCGTCTTCCCAGTTCCGCTTGGGGACGAACTGGGATGCGGTTCGTTGCCCCCGTCACGACGCGGAGTCAATGAAAATGAAGTAGGAACAGGCCCAGAGTTCCGTCGGGACGCTGCCCTTGGGACGGCTGGTGAGAATGATGTTGTAGTCCCCGGTAGGTTGAAGATGCTCGATCGCCGACGGCAGTGACTGCGGCTGAGCAACTGCCAAGTGCGCCAGAAATTTGTACAGGTCAGGATCACCGCTGTAGCCTTGCGAGACAAAGGAAATCTCCGCATTCTCGACGGCGAAGTGCCAACTCAACGAAGCTGCGAGAGCGACGGCGTTCTCATAGGCCTTTTCCGAAACCACGCCACTATTCGGATTGTCGAACACGACGCGTAGCTTGCGCTCGTCCTCGCGACTGAATTCCCGCACTTTCAACGATCCCGACTTCGCCGTGGCCTTCCAATCGACGTGGCGCGCGGAATCCTCCGGCATGTACTCGCGAATCAGGTACAGGTCGTTACCGCGTCCGCGAGTAAACGTTTCCAGCTCACCCGTGATCAACGGGAGGATTTCGAAAAACTCATCGGCAGGTTCTACCCGGGGATAGACGATAATCTCGCGCGCCAGAGGCACGCGGCGAGTTTTTGTAAGGAAAGCGAACGGAAATCGTGTCGCCAGGCCAAAGCCCTTTTGCCGATAAATTCCCCGACGATCGAAGCGCAACTCCAGGTCGACTTTAAGTTCGCTGCCAGCAGGGAGATAAGGAAAGTATGCCGCCCCTTCGAAAATATTGGGGCTGGCTTCGCGGACTGGAACACGACGCAACTTTCGATCTGGCAACTTCAACCATTGCTTCTCAGGAGGGCGCCCCGGCGGAACGGCAAAAGTAGTCGACGTCCACTGCCAGTGTTTTTCCTCGCGATCTTTCTTGACCGGCACCACACTCACCGAGAACGAAGGAAACCAGGTCCGGGGATTGCGCAGCATGATTCTGCCCAAGGTTTCGCGGCCGGCGAACACATGCTCGGGCAGACGCACGTCCAATTCCAGATCGTGCAACACGAAGGCGGATGCAAAACCGGAAACCAGAATCGCCGCCAGCATCGCCGCCACAACGATGTAAAGCAGATTATTGCCAGTGTTGAGCGCCGCGATTCCGATCACCAAAACGATGAGGACGTAACCGATACCGAAGCGGGTCACGTCATAGTCAAAGGCTTCGCGAATTCGAGCCGCGGCCACCCGGCGCGCGAGATATGGGACCGTGGTCAGTCCCACGATGACGGCAAGAATCAGCGCGGCGGAAGAAAGGATCACCGTCGCCCACAAATTACCGGCTTCGCGGGAGACGGTAGAGAAAAGTGCGGCTGCGAACGCCAAAACTAATCCCACAAACGCCAGCAGAAAGCGCACCCAGACTTCGGGAAGCTCAATGTGAAGAAACTGAGAGAAGCGCTTCAAGTAGGGAGTATCGGCGGTTTTCTCAAGGGCGGGCATCGGGCGTCTTCTGGCCTCGAGGTTAGCACCGCGGTCTGCGCGCATCAATCTTTCGTCTGTGGGCCGGACAACCGTCGTAACCAACCTGTTGCCTTCTCAGTGGCTTCATCGGCGGTACGGCTGATCTTCGGAAAACGCTCACGCAGTTTGACGATCAGCCGCCGGGCCCACGCGTACTCCGCAGACAGAATCACCAATCCGATGAATAAGAACAGAACGCCTTGCAGCACGGGCAAGAACAAGCCGACGATCCCCAGAAACACGAAAGCCCAGCCGAGCAGCAAGAGCAATCCGCGCTTGAGGCGAGCATTCATTCACTCCATCGTACGCGGATCTAGCTTAATCCTGGGTTAGGCGCAAGAAACTCCGCTACGGCGCTATTGAATTCCTCGGGAACTTCTTCGTATGGCAAATGCCCAACACCATCAAACATGATCAAGCGGCAATTCTTGAAATTCTGTTGCAATCGTGTTGCGGACGCGGGATCCACGGCGGTGTCGCGGCTCCCCCAAAGAAGAAGGGTCGGAATATGAGCGATTCCGGGCAACATCATTTCCAGGTCTCTCAGGTCGCGGTTCCAAGAGCGCGCCACGCCCATTCCGTAGTTGAAACATCCCGGCACGCCCAAGGGCCTGCGGTAGCCTTCGAGGCTGTCTGAGGGGATACGGCGCGGATCGCCAAACATACGGCGCAGATAAAACTGGTCGAGGAGCCGTACCCGAGGTGCGAGGCCAAGAAATAAGGGCGCAACCATTGGATGGCTGAGAAATGCTGTCAAGATCCGTCCGCGAGCGGACCAAGGGTTGACCGGATCCGCAAGAGCCAGGCGCCGGATCCGACCCGGTGCCAGCGCCGCGGCTACCATCGCGACAGCGCCGCCGTGTGATGTGCCAAGCAGATCGCAGGTGGCGATACTAACTCCGTCCATAAAGCGCAGCAGGCGGGCGGCGCTCGCCTTTAGCGAGCAGTCTTGGCCGGTCGGACGATCCGAAAAGCCGGTTCCCAGCATATCGATTGCGTACACCGTGGATTGGGTTGCCAGCGCGGGAACAGTGAATCGCCAGGAGAACGAGTATCCCAGCAGGCCGTGGACCAGGAGCACGGGCGGGCCTGAGCCGGCGCGAAGATAGCGGACGCGAGCGCCGTCCAGCCTGAGCCAGTTTTCCTCAATAGCGGGACCTAAATGGGATGGCCTCTTCACGCGGTCAAGAATTTGCATCAGGATTTTCGGTGCTTGAGTTGCAGCCGTGTACGCTATCAAACTCTGGACTTAGAGCTTATTCACGCTGCCGCCGGTGTAGTTCGTGACCCAGATGTTAGCCCCATCAAATGCTACCCCCTCACCGCCGCCATACGGCAGGCGAGCCCGGAATATTACCTTGCCGTCACTCGGTCGCAGTTCAACAATATCTGGCGTTCCCGCAATCCAGAGGTTGGTGCCGTCGAAGACTATGCCATACGCGGCACTCGTGGCCGGGAACGTGCCAAGGTTCTTGCCGTCGCTGGCCCGCAGTTTGGTCACAGTTTGGTCGCCTCCATTGACCACCCACATGTCGGCTCCGTCAAAGGCCATAAAAACAGGACCAACACCTACTGTGAATGTGCCCGCCTGCCTCCCGTCAAGCCTAAATCTGGTCACAGTGGTCTCGAAGTTCGACACCCACATATAAGTTCCATCAAACGCTATCGCCCCCGGTCCTAAAGGGTCCGCGAACATACCCAGCATCTTGCCGTCGCTCACTCGCAGCTTTGTGATCGAGGCGTCCTGACTGTTTGTGACCCAAATGGCCTGCCCGTCAAATGCCGCAAATAGCGGCGCATCACCAAGTGGGAAAGTGCCTAGCGTTTTGCCGTCGCTAGCCAGCAGCTTGGTCACGGTATTGCCGAGGCTATTCACGGTCCAGATGTTCGCTCCATCGAAAACAACGCCGGTGGGCCCGGCCCCCGTCGGGAACGTTCCCAGAGTCTCGCCGTCGCTGGCCCGCAGCTTGGTCACGCTGGAGCCGTACTGATTGGCCACCCAAATGTTAGCCCCGTCAAAAGCCACGCCCAGCGGGCTTTTGCCGACCTTGAAGCTGGTGGTCAGGTTAGCCGGATACCACTTCAGCAGTGCCACTTTCAGCGGGTTGACGTAGGGCGCACCGTTGGCGGGTGGCTGCTGTCTTCGTGCTTCCTGCTCCCGTCCGGGAATCAAACTTGCTGTCGCTGCAACTATCAGCAGCAAAGAAATTTTAATCACTACGCGTTTCATGATTTTTACCTCCCCAGGGGTTCGGCTCAATGACCGAACAGCAGTCACTACCGGAAGTTTGGGAAGCGGTGGACGGCCCTTCAAACTTGGATGAATTCTTCTCACACCGGGGGTGAATGTCAACGGCAAAGTAGCATAAAGGTGCGGAACATTCCAAAATCCAGGCCCTCGACCAAACCAGGTCACGGAAATTGAGAAAATGCCCTTGTTGTCAGATCGGTGGGTGCGTTCAGTATTCTGATGGCGCATTTTCACTCTTCCCGGCGTTTCGCGCAGCAGTTTCTTCGTGAGACCGGAATTCTGGTGGACTTTGCGCTCGCAAAGCCGATTTGGCTGCGAGCGGCAACTGCGTTCGCGGATTACGCAGAACGCCGACGCAAATCGAGTGGTGGCAAACCGAAGCGCCTCCTGGCCGATTTCGTAATCGGCGCACATGCGGTATTGTCGGCCGACTGCCTTGTGACGCTGGAGGCAGGACGCTACCGGAGCGACTTCCCTTCTCTGCGGATTGTCTAGGGTGGAGGACGGGGCGTTGGTCGGTCTCGAGCGAAACGCCCAGCCTCCATTCCAGCTATGCGGCAGCTTGGGTCTTTCGTTTCTTGCCTAGCAGTTTCTTCAGGACACGAAGGCCTTTGTCCACGTGCTTTTCCTCGAGCAGGAATGGCGGCAGGAAACGCAGAACCGTGTCTTGGGTGCTGTTGAACAGCACACCCTCGGCGAGGGCTTGTTCGACCATTGGACGCGCAGGCACGTCGAGCTGTAAGCCTTGGATCAGGCCGCGACCGCGGACTTCGCGTGCTACGGAGTAGCGTTCTGCCAATGCTTTCAATTGCTGATTCAAGTATCCGCCGACGCGAACCACGCTCTCCAGCAACTTGTCGTCTTCGAGGATGGAGAAATATTCGAGTGCGACCCGGCAGGCGAGCGGGCCACCACCAAACGTGGTTCCGTGCTGTCCCACGGAGATGGCCGACGCGAACTCCTCCTTAACCAGAAAAGCTCCGAGAGGGATTCCCGCGGCGATGGGCTTCGCGATGGCGACGATGTCGGGAGCGACGCCAAAGCTCTGGAAGGCGAAGATGGTGCCGGTTCGGCCAAGTCCGCATTGGATCTCATCGAAGATCAATGCCGCGCGATGACGATCAGCGAGAGCGCGACATTCTTGCAAAAACTCGACGGAGCATTCGTAGATTCCACCTTCTCCGAAAATCGGTTCGAGCACGATGGCGCAAGTATTTTCGTTGACCGCCACACGCAGAGCTTCGATGTCGTTGCGAGGAACGAACTTCACGTCTTCGAGCAGCGGTTCAAATCCTTTGCGGTATTTGTCCTGCCCGGTGACGGACATGGATCCGAAGCTGCGTCCATGGTAGGAACCTTCAAGCGCGACCAGTTGGCTTTTTCCACTGCCTCCGGCGCGATGCCCGGCGAGGCGAGCTAGCTTTATAGAGCCTTCAATGGCCTCGGTGCCGCTGTTCGAAAAGAAAGCACGCTGCAGGCCGGAGAGCTGGCAGAGTTTCTCGGCGAGTAGCCCCTGGTATTCGTTGTAGTAAAGGTTCGACAAGTGGATGGCGCGGGCGGCCTGCTCGCGGATCGCCTTTACGATGCGAGGATGGGCGTGGCCCAACGCATTGACACCCAGACCCGCAACGAAGTCGAGGTACTTTTTGCCATCGAGATCAAAAAGAAAAACTCCCTTGCCTCGTGCGATGGCCAGCGGATACCGGTTATAGGTCTTAAGCAGGAATTGCTGTTCGCGCTCGATGACTTCTTCGGTGGCTGTCATATAGAAACTATGATTTTACTGGAGAAGCGAGCCGCGGGGATGTGTGTACTGTGCATCTCAAACAAAACTGGGCCGCGCTGGCTTAAGCGCGGCCCGAGTATACGTAACGCAAAAGGAAAGCTTACGGAGTGATCTTGTAGATCACGCCATTCCCGCTCCCGCCGCCAAGGTAAGCGGCACCGTAAATATTCCCGGCGCTGTCTTCCGTCAAACCTCCGGTTGGCAACCATCCATCGGCAGCACCAGTAAAGCGGTGAAGGATTGAGTATTTCCCGCCGCTTGCGATTTCATAAACCACCCCGCAGCCAAAGGTGCAGGTTGAGTTCACGGTTCCGCCGTAGAAAGTCGTCCCGTAGAAATTGCCGTTAGCATCGAACAGTCCTGCGGACGGCTCTTCTCCGTCGTGCGCCTGCTTGCCAAAGGTGTGCGTCACTTGCTCCTTGCCCTTAGCATTCACACTGAAGGCAACCCCACAGCCCGAGGAGCCGAGGGCACAACTCGTAGTATTGCCGCCGAACTGAGTAACGCCGTGAAATGTGCCATTGGTATCCAGACTCAGGCGCCAGCGCGGAGAAACGCCGTCCGCACCACCGGGGAAGGTGTAGAGCGTTGTCATTTTTCCAGCAGGGCTGATCTTGAATAAAGTTCCGGCGTTGCCTTGTTTATAGCTGCCGCCCGTCGCGCCGTAAATGTTGCCGGCGTTGTCGGCGATCAAATCCTGGGGAAATGCTCCGTCCGATTGTCCGGTGAACCGGTGCAGTATAGTCTCCTTGCCAGCCAGCGTAACTTTGAAAACTAATCCGCAACCCAGGTTGCCGTCACAGCCGGAAACGCCTCCGAAGCTGGCGCTGCCATACAGAGCACCATTGACCATCACCAGCCCCAGCTCCGGCTGTCCCTGGTTTTGAGCGCCATCCTTACCTCCCTTGAAGCTGTGCAAAGTTTTCAGCGTTCCGTTCTTAGCCAATTTGAATACTGTCCCGCAGCTGCAGGTCGGATCGCCGCCAAGAGCGGTGATTCCATAAAGGTTTCCGCTGGCATCGAGCAGCAGGTGGCCAATGGGAATTCCGCCGTCCGCATTACCGGTGAAGGAGTACAGAAGCGTTTGCTTGCCCTTCGCATTGAGTTTGAATACGATTCCCCGGTTGGACGAGCCTCCGGATTGAGTCGTTCCATAAAGATTGCCGCTGGCATCGGTAATGAGGTCTCCGTTGGGCGAGCTGCCGTCGGTAAAGCTGAATGTGTAAAACACTTTGAAAGTGGTGGCGTTAGTGTTGGGCGTTATTAGTAGTGCAATCACCAAAGCTGCGAGTGCGAATTTCATGGACGTCTCCCTTTGAACCCGCGCCAGTATACCGTTTCCGAGGAGCGTGGAAAAAGTGGCTTCGAGTTTTTTTTCGTTGAGGTGCTAAGCGTTCATGGGTCGCGCCGTTATTTTTGCCGCGAGTAAAAAGTTTGCATAGCGACTTGGACGCCTGACTTCAATCCCGCTTCCAGATATCGGGCAGTGAGGAGTTAAGCAGCGTGCGAATCATCCACTGCGGGTACGATACTTCTCCAGGAGCCAGCTCACGGAGGATGGTTTACTCGAAGCTCCTGCATTGCATCTCAACAATTGCAGCTCATCAGGGAGCCATGCCAATCCGGACGAGTTCCCGGGTTTGAGTGTGTAAGACTATCCCCGACATCGAGTTACAAATTATGGGATAGTTATTCCAAAAACTGTAGCATTCCTATGATTAAGCCTCTACAATATTGGAAGCCGTTGGATCAATAGGTTTTAGAGGCTAACTTATGATTGCGGTGATGGCAGCGAAAGTGCACAAGCACATTGGAATATTTCACCCGTGCGGCAGACGTAGCCGGTGCGGTTCATGAATAAAGATTTTCAAGTCCGATTTGTTGCCATCCTGCTGGCTCTGCTCACCACGGCTGCCGTGGTTTATTCCGGCTACAACATCCAGGCTGAACGCCAGTTCCAGGTTCCGGACGACGGCGTCTGGTGGCTTGAGCATCAAGGCAAACTCACTGCGGACCGCGTGGAAGCGGGTGGCCCAGGGACACGGGCCGGCATCAAAGTCGGCGATCAACTCACGGCGATCGACGAGCACGAGGTTGGCACAAACGCTGCGCGCACTCATCAACTCTATCGCGTAGGCGCCTGGTCGAAAACCACTTATTCGCTGGTGCGGCAATCAGTTCCGGTGGACGTTAAATTGATTCCGGTTCCTGCGGAACGTTCGCAGTACAACTGGCTGCGTTTGATTGGCCTGATTTATCTGGGCATTGGGCTGTACGTGCTGTTGCGGCGGTGGACCGCGCCGGGTTCTACTCACTTTTATATTTTCTGCTTGGTTTCGTTCATTTTCTACACATTCCACTACAGCGGAAAATTCAACGGATTTGACTGGACGATTTACTGGGGCAATGTGGTTGCCGGCTTGTTGCAGGCAGCGTTGTTTCTGCACTTCGTACTAACTTTTCCCGAGAAGCGCTGGTTTGTTCGCCAGCATCGTTGGGCGGTGCCGGCGATATATGCTCCGGGACTGCTGCTGTTGATTGCGCATGTTGTGGCAGTCAGGTTCCTGAGAGCCAGCGAAGTTCTGCGTTGGAACCTGGACCGCTTGGAAATGGGTCTTCAGGCGCTGTTCTTTATCGCGGCGGCGAGTGTGCTGGTTTACAACTATCGTCGCGCGAGCACGCCCATCCTGCGCCAGCAGTTGAAGTGGGTAACGCGGGGCACGATTCTGGCGATTGCGCCATTCACGTTGTTTTACGTCGTCCCGTACCTGACCGGTTCCCTGCCAACCACAGCGATGAAAGTTTCGGTGCTGTCGCTGGGAATTTTGCCTCTAACTTTCGGGTATGCCATTTTCCGCTACCGCTTGATGGATGTGGATTTGATTTTCAAGCGTGGCATGGTCTACACGCTGGCAGCGGGCGCGATTGCAGGCGCATATTTTGCCGTGGTCGCAGGTGTCGCCGAGTTGGTGCATACGCAAGTACCCAGTTCCGGCCCAATTGGCCTGGTGCTCGCGATTGTTGTCACCGCCTTGCTGTTCGATCCGGTGCGTAAGTGGATCCAGGAGGGCATGGATCAGTTCTTCTATCGCACGCGCTACGACTACCGGAAAACGCTGATCGAATTTGGGCGGGAACTCAGTTCAGAAACCGATCTCGACAAGATGTTAAGTTCGGTGGTGGATCGCTTGTCGCGAACCTTGCTGGTGGATCGGATGGCAGTTTTCGTTTCCGCGGGAGAGGCAGCAGAACAGTTTGCCGTGGCCAAGTCTTTCGGCATGACGCAAACCAGCGGGTTGGATTTGAGCTTTCTGGGAAAGCCTCGCCCCGAAGGTGAAGCCGGGCACCTGTTCTTCGACAATACGCATCTGGTGCCCCGTGAAACTCTCAGCGCGCAGCAGGCAGTCGCAAAGCTTGATTTGAACTATTACATTCCCTGCCGCGCGCAAAAGCACACCATCGCGGTGCTGGGTTTGGGCAAAACGGTCGAAGGCGACTTCCTCACCAGCGAAGATGTGGAGTTGCTCGAAGTGCTTGCGGGGTACCTTGGAATCGCGATTCAGAATGCACGACTATACGCATCGCTGCAGCAAAAAGTTGCGGAATACGAACGGCTGAAAGACTTCAACGAAAACATTGTGGAGTCGATCAACGTGGGTGTGCTGGCGGTTGATTTGGCCGATCGTATCGAGTCCTGGAATTCGCAAATGGAAGTGATGTATGCCCTGCCCCGCTGGCGGGCGCTGACTAGATCTTTGGGTGAGGTTTTCCCTGCCGCGTTTGTAGAAGAGTTCTATCGTGTGCGGCAGAACCCCGGTATCCATAACCTCTACAAGTTCCGCCTGGGAACACCGACGGGAGAAAGCCGTGTAGTGAATGTCGCCATCGCGCCCCTGGTCACCAAGGACTTCAGCGTGATTGGCCGGCTCATCATCATGGACGACATCACGGAGCGCATAGAGCTCGAGGCGCAACTTTCGCAGTCGGACAAGCTCTCGTCGATTGGACTGCTTGCGGCTGGGGTTGCGCACGAAGTGAATACGCCTTTGGCGGTGATCTCGTCGTACGCGCAAATGTTGTCGAAACAACTGCAGAACGATCCGCAAAAGGGCGCGCTTTTAGAGAAAATCACCCGGCAGACTTTCCGCGCTTCCGAGATCGTGAATAACCTGCTTAATTTTTCGCGCACCAGCGGCACTGAGTTTACGGAAATCGACGTTAACAAAATCATCTCCGACACGCTGGCCTTGCTCGAGCACCAGTTCAAAATCACCCGGGTCGCGGTGAAGGACGAACGTTCTTCCCATATCCCGCCGATTCACGGGAATGCCGGCCGGTTGCAGCAGGTATTCCTGAACTTGTTCCTGAACGCCAAGGACGCCATGACGAATGGCGGCACGCTGCGGATCGCGACTACGAATGGGGAAAGCGTCGGCGTGGTGGTTTCCGACACCGGAACCGGAATCGCTCAGGAACACATTCAGCGAATTTACGATCCATTCTTCACCACAAAAACCGCGCCCCGCGAAGGGCAAGCTCGCGGCACGGGATTGGGATTGTCGGTGACGTACGGAATTATTCAGGAACATGCTGGGAAGATCCGGGTGGAAAGCCGCGCCGGCGAGGGCACGACGTTCTATCTCGATTTCCCGCTTGTAAGGAAGGCAGTCAATGTCTGAAACCGCGGTGATTGCTCTGCGGAATCCGTCTGAAATGCCGCTGGGGGCAGCGGGACGGGTGCTGATCATCGATGATGAAGCTGCGATTCGCGAGTCGCTCGAAACCCTGCTGGAACTTGAAGGCTTCGGCGTAGTGTCAGCCGCCAGCGGCGAAGAAGGATTGACTCGCATTGGCGAGGGCAGCTTCGATCTTGTGTTGCTCGATCTGGCGCTGCCCGATCGCGATGGGATGGACTTGCTCGCAGAAATTCGGACGCAAGATCCCGATCTCTCCGTCATTATGGTCACCGCCTACGGAACCGTGGAGAATGCGGTGCGGGCAATGCAGGCCGGAGCGGCGAACTTCGTCCAGAAACCCTGGGACAACGAGAAGCTACTTGCCGATGTGCGCGCAGCGGTGGCTCGCCATCGCGCGGAGGAAGAGAACGTTCAGCTCAAGCGCGCCCTGAAACAACGCTACAACTTTGAGAACATCGTGGGCAAGAGCGAGCCCATGTTGAAGATCTTCGACTTGGTCGCCCAGGTCGCGCCCAGCCGCTCCACCGTGCTGTTGCAAGGTGAAAGTGGGACCGGCAAAGAGCTTATCGCCAAAGCCATTCACCTCAATTCCACTCGGCGGGATCGGCCTTTTGTTCCGGTCAACACCGGCTCGATGCCGCCGGACCTGCTGGAATCCATCCTGTTCGGCCACGTAAAAGGAGCGTTCACCAGCGCAGTCTCCTCGAAGAAGGGCCTGTTTGAAATCGCTGATCGCGGAACACTCTTCCTCGACGAAATCGGCAACATGACGCTGGATACGCAAAGCAAGATTTTGCGCGTGCTTCAAGACAGAAAATTCATGCACCTGGGCGGAGTCAATGAACTCCAGGTGGACGTCCGTATCATTGCCGCTACCAACGTAGATCTGAAGACACACGTTCGTGAAGGCAAGTTTCGCGAAGATCTTTTCTACCGGCTGAATGTGATCACCATCGATCTCCCACCGCTGCGCCAGCGGCGAGAGGATATCCAGCTTCTGACTGCCTTCTTTCTGGAGCGTTACGCGAAGGAAAACGGGCGCCACGTGCCGCGTATCACTCCCGAAGCTCTACGTCCCTTGCTGACCTATACCTGGCCGGGTAATGTGCGAGAACTGGAGAACGTCATCGAGCGCGCTGTCGTTCTGTCCACCGGATCGGAAATTGGCGCCGACCTTCTTCCCGATCAAGTCGCCGGCAGGGCAAGCGGCGTCCCTGCGCTGGAACGCCGACCGGATGCGTCACTCTTCGAGATTATGGAAGACTGCGAACGGCAGATCATCGTCGAGATGCTGGAGAAGTGCAACTGGAATCAGACGGAAGCGTCCGAACGCTTCCACGTTCCGCTATCCACCTTGAATCAAAAAATCAAGCGCTTGAACATCGATATCAAGAAGAAGTCGAGGGAGTAGCCAAGGTCGCGGGCTTTTCTCGCGCCCATCTTACCGCTCGACGTCCCAGCACCGCCTCCCGAACAGGAACAGGAACCAAAAAACTGACGCTCGAAGCCTGACGCGTAAAGCCGTCGCTCTGCTATATTCGGGAAGAAGCCGGACGCGCACCACTCACATCGCATGGAACTGATTTCTCCTACGGAATTCGTCAAGGATACCGTCCAGACCTTGCAGGACTATTCCCTATTGGCGGTGCAATCCGTCGCCAACGTGTTCCGTTATCCGCGCTATTTCGCCGACATACTACAGCAGGCGGATTTGATCGGCGTAGGATCACTGCCCATAGTGGTACTCACCGGATTCTTCACTGGAGCAGTGCTGGCTTTGAACAGCTCCAGCACCCTGCAGAGGTTCGGCTCGCTCTCTCTGCTAGGCCAATTGGTTTCGGTTGGAATGGTCCGTGAATTAGGTCCAGTCCTGACCGGTTTGATGGTCGCGGGCAGAAACTCATCCGGTATGGCGAGCGAATTGGGTTCGATGGTGGTGACCGAACAGATCGACGCCATGCGGGCACTGGGCACCGACCCGATGAAGAAACTAGTGACGCCGCGGGTGGTCTCCACGGTGTTCATGCTGTTCTTCCTCACCATCATCTCGGACTTGCTGGGCCTGGTTGGCGGTGGCGCGGTCGCCCAGGGATTGCTGGGAATGAATTCTCACGAGTACTGGAGCACGGCCTGGCAGATTCTGCAGTTCCAGGACGTATTCATGGGCCTGGTGAAGCCCTTGCTATTCGGATTTATTATTTCTACTGTTGGTTGCTACTACGGAATCTCGGCCCGCGGTGGAACCCAGGGCGTGGGCCGTGCGACGACACAGGCCGTGGTTGCTTCCTCGGTTTTTATTCTTCTGGTCGATTTCTTCGCCACAAAATTCCTAATGGCGATTTTCGGATACCGTTAACTCATGGCCGCGCCTCCCAGTGCTATCGAACAGCCCGCTCCCTCGCAGACCGGCACCGGCTCGGACATCGTTGTGTTCGAAGACGTCTCCATTGCCTTTGACGAGAAGCAAGTGCTGGAAGGAATTTCCTTTCGACTGGCCAAAGGCGAAACCAAAGCTATCTTCGGCGTCGCGGGCGCAGGAAAAAGCACCATCCTGAAACTGGCAATGGGGCTGATCAAGCCGGACACCGGACACATCTATGTGCTGGGCGATGATGTCACGCAAATGCGCGAGGACGAACTATTCGAGCTGCGCCGGAAAATCGGCATGGTGTTCCAGGAGAGCGCTCTGTTCGATTCACTGACGGTTCGGGAAAATGTTGCCTTCCGGTTGCTGGAAGAAGGCGACGTTTCCGAAGATCAGGTTGAGGCTCCCGTGCGCGAAGCCTTAAGTTTCGTGGAATTGGAAAATACGATCGACAAGTTTCCATCCGAGCTTTCCGGAGGCATGCGCCGCCGCGTGGCGATCGCGCGCGCAATCATCACCCACCCGGAAGTTCTGCTTTACGATTCCCCTACCGGCGGGCTTGATCCTGTCACATCCACCACTATCATTCAGCTGATCGTGAAACAGCGCGACGTGTACAAGACAAGTTCATTGTTGGTTACTCACCGCTTGCAAGACGCTTTCATCATGGCGACACATTATTTCGATCGCAAAGCCAATGAAATGCGCCCGCTGCCGCCGGGCGCTCGCGGGGAAGTACCCATGGCGTTTCTCATTCTGCGCGACGGAAAAGTCATCTTCGACGGCGATGCCCGCGAATTGGCCCAGTCGAAGGATGAATACATCAAGGAATACATTTCCTAGCTTGACGTCATCATTGCGGGGCAGAGATTGGGCAATTCAGCGCGACGAATTGCTAAATTACCCAATCGCCTCATTACAAAATTCAGCTAGGCTTTTGCGGCCTTTGCCATCGCCTCACGCCGGCTAGCGACTTGTCCTTCGACGTACTTCAGCCACTCGCGGCCCTGCTTGGAACTGCCGATAACCTTCTCGATATTCGCAAACATACGTGGGTTTTTCATCTTGGTGCGCAGCTCGCCAAGGAACGGCTTTACTTTGGCGAATACGAAGAACATCTCTCCACTGACGCTGGGATCCAAAAAGAGTTCCTGATTCACGGCGCCGGACAGGGCGAGCGACGAGCACATGCTCCAGTATCCCGCCACTTGGCGCAGCCAATTATTTTCCTGCGTGCCCATGGCACCGCCTACTTTCATGAAATCTTCGGCGCTCTCGGGCCAGAAGTTGACCAACCACCAGTTTCGCGCCTTGCGAATCTCGGGCTCGCGACGAAGATCGTAAAGTTTCAGGATTAGTTCAGCGTCCGCAGAAGTGGGCTTCTTTGACATTAACAAACCTCCAGAAGAATTTTGGAATTGCGAAATCGGGTAATTGGGTATTTCCCACTGCTAAGGATGTGCGAAGCCACGAAAGGTCGCAGTTTTTCTGCAAGCAAGTCCGGGGATGTTACGACTTCGGGAAAAAGGCCTTGCCATAAACCGGACAAAGACCCGGTTTCCCCTTTGACTAAGTGTGTGCTTTGCGGTGCGCGGTTGTGGGGTTTAGGCGCTTGCTCCGTCACGCTCGACCGCGCCAGCTTCCACCGGCAACTCGCGCTCGTAATCGCATTCTTTGTTGGGGCAAGCCACAACCGGGCCCGACTTCAAGAATTTTTCCACCAGATACTCGTTACCGCAGCTTGGGCACTTCTCCGGAATCGGTTTGTGCGCGGAAGTGAACTTGCACTTGGGATAAGTTCCGCAGCCGTAGAAGGTGTTCCCTTTACGCGCGCGTTTCTCGACCAAGTCGCCCTCTTTGCAGAGCGGGCACTTTACTCCGATGAAGTTCTGTTTCACATACTTGCATTCGGGATAACCGCTGCAAGTGGTGAACTCGCCGTAGCGTCCATGGCGGATCATCATATTTCGTCCGCACTTGGGGCAAACTTCGTCAAGCGGAATATCCGGAACCTTCTTGCCTTGATCGAGGCGCCGCGTGGTTTTGCAGTCAGGATATCCGGTGCAGGCCATGAACTGGCCGAACCGTCCCCGTTTCAAGACCATCACCCGGCCGCAGTTCTCGCAATATTCTTCCTGCGTCGTTTCCTGCACATCGGCCGAATCAAGATCCGGCAGATTGATGGGGTTTTCCTTGGTGAAGGTGCAGCTATCAGGGTTTTCCTTATCGTACGAACTGCACGCATAGAACGATCCGTGCTTGCCCCACTTGATGACCAGCGGCGAACCGCAGCGCTCGCACTTTTCGTCCGTCGGCTTCTCCATTCGCTTGACGTTCTCCATGTGCTTTTCGGCATAACGGAGATCTTTAGCGAATTTCTTGTAGAAGTCGGCGAGCGCGTCAGTCCACTTTTCTTTGCCTTCTTCGATCTCGTCCAACGACTCTTCCAGGCGCGCTGTGTACTCCACATCGAAGATGTCGGCAAAATTCTCCACCAACAGATCGGTCACTACCAGGCCAATTTCCGTCGGGGTGAACTTGCCGCCCAATTTCTGCACGTACTGTCGCTCGAGAATAGTGCTGAGAATGGCGGAATAAGTCGAAGGGCGTCCAATGCCACGTTCTTCGAGTTCCTTCACCAACGAGGCTTCGTTATAGCGCGGCGGCGGCTCGGTGAAGTGTTGCTCCGGCTTCACTTCTTTGAGGGTCAACTTCTGTCCAGGTTCGAGCGCCGGCAGTTTGTGCTTGAGCTCTTCGTCCTCCTCGTCCTTGCCTTCCTTAGACTCTTCGTAAACTTTAAGGAAACCGTCGAACTTCAATACCGATCCTGTGACGCGGAACCAGAACGTCTCCGCGGCAGACTTGGCGTCAATATCGACCGTGGTCTGATCGAACACCGCGGGCATAATCTGCGACGCCACAAAACGCTGCCAGATCAACTTGTAAACCTTGAATTCATCTTCTTTCAGATATTGTTTGATCTGATCTGGGTGACGCATCACGGATGTCGGACGAATCGCCTCGTGTGCCGCCTGCGCCGCTTTCTTCTCTTTGTAAACGTTCGGCCCTTCCGGCAGATACTGATCGCCATACTGCGTTTTGATGTACTCGCGGACCTCGGTCAACGCATCATTCGAAACACGCACCGAATCGGTACGCATATAGGTAATGAGGCCGACCAGTCCTTCTTCGCCCAGCTCCACGCCTTCATACAAGCGCTGCGCGATCATCATGGTGCGCTTCACGCTGAACCGGAGTTTACGGGAGGAATCCTGTTGCAACTTGCTGGTGGTGAATGGCGGCGTAGCGTTGCGGCGGCGCTCCTTGCGATCAACCGAACGCACCCGCCAATCAGCGGTCTCCAGTGCCGCGCGGATTTTTTCCGCATCGTCGCCGTTGGTAACTTCGACTTTCTCTTCGCCCTTGCCTACGAATCGCGCGTCGAATGCCGGCGGCTTGGGCCCGGCAAGGTTGGCGTCAATCGTCCAATACTCTTGCTTGATGAACGCCTTGATTTCGCGTTCGCGTTCCACGATCAGGCGCAGTGCCACTGTCTGTACTCGGCCCGCGGACAGACCACGGCGAACCTTATCCCAGAGCAATGGCGAGACTTGATATCCGACCAGCCGATCAAGAACCCGGCGGGCCTGCTGGGCGTCTACCAGATTCTGGTCGATGTCTCGGGGATGCTCGAATGCTTCGCGCACGGCGCGCTGCGTAATTTCGTTGAAAGTAACGCGGCGGATGAGCTGGCCGTCGTCGCCTTTCTTTTTCTTCTTATTCTTCGGCCTGGAACCGTTGCCCAGTTCTTCCGCGAGGTGCGCAGCGATAGCTTCGCCTTCGCGATCCGGATCGGGGGCGAGATAGATGGTGTCCATCCCCACCGCCATCTTTTTCAGGCGGGCTACAACTTTTTCTTTCCCGGGGATGACGATGTATTCCGTTTCGAAATTCTTTTCAACATCGACACCGAGCGTGCTCTTGGGCAGATCTTTCACGTGGCCGAGGGAAGCCTCAACTGTGAAGCCCTTGCCCAGATATTTCTGGATGGTCTTCGCCTTCGCAGGCGACTCGACGATGACTAAACCTTTGGCCAATGTGTCCTCTATGGTTACGTATGCTTTTTGTGAAGCTAGCACGAACGGGAAGAAATCAACAAGTTACCGTACTCCAGCTTCTACTCTTCGCCGTTAGCTTTTAACTTGGAACCTAGGAAGCCAACGCGTTTCGCAATTTCTGAGAAAGTGATGACATCATGCGCATGATTTCGCTCAGCCCGGAATTCAAGCGATCATAATCGGAGGATTTTAGGTAGGCCAAAACCCTCGCCAACAATAAATGGTACGAGAGTTCAGCGCCCGAACCCATAGCAATCTGGATGTAGCGAGCCATCTCTCCATCCGATCTCCTGCCACAACCTTCGGCTAGATTTGCCGGAATTGAGGAACAGGAACGCCGAATCTGGCTAGTAAGCCCAAACCGTTCCTCACCGGGAAAGACCTTAGTTTCCTTGTAGACCGCCAAAGTGAGGGCATGGGCCTTTTCCCAAACCTGAAGATGCATGTAGTTCCTCATTCCGGCCTCCACCTTTCCAGCCAAGGTCCAAGCCAACCGCTAAGAGCCAATGGCTAAAAGCTTTTTACAAAATTCTTGCCTGGGAGCTGTTTCACTTTGCCAGCTAGTTCCAATTCGAACAGCGCCGCAAATATCTCCGAGGACGACAGTCCTGGCTCCAAGCGCTCGACAATTTCGTCGATCTGGGTAGCTTCGTCCGACTTCAACATTGCGAAAATCTTTTTTTCATGCGGCGACAACTCCGTTTCCCCGAATAGAGATGCGGTTTGTCCCGCTTGCGATTCACCGCTGCCCTCGGGCAAGAGTGTAAGTCGTACTTCCCCCGGGAGTTCCTCCCAAACGTCTTCCCAGGTCGCAACCAGTTTCGCGCCCTGTTTGATCAGGGTGTTGGGCGTCCACGAACCTTTGTTGGTCACGTTGCCAGGGACGGCAAAAACCTCGCGGTTTTGCTCCAACGCACAGCGTGCCGTGATGCGCGTGCCACTGTATTCCGCAGCCTCGACCACCAGCACCCCCAGCGAAATACCGCTGATGATTCGATTGCGGATGGGAAAATTCTGCGGCGCAGGAAAAGTCTCCAGCGGAAACTCGGAAATAGCCGCTCCTCCCAGCGCAAGAATCTGTTCCAGCAGCCGGGAATTTTCCTTGGGATAGATCACGTCGACGCCCGTACCAAATACAGCGACCGTCTTGCCCTTCCCGGCAATCGCCCCCCGATGCCCCGCCGTATCAACCCCGCGCGCCATTCCGCTGAAAATCACCAACCCGCGTGCGGCAAGATCACAAGCCAGCCGTTCCGCCATTCCAGAGCCATACGGCGTTGGATGGCGGGTACCCACCAGCGCGATTCCCGGCTGGGAAATGGTTTCGACCGTCCCCCGGACGTACAAGATCAGCGGAGGATCGTAGATTTGTTTCAGCTGCGCTGGATATGCCAGATCGTCAAGAGACACAATGTTGACGCCGGCGCTGGCCGCTTTTGCTAGTTCGTCCTGCGCCAACTCCATCGAGCGCCCCGTCCCCAGCGATTGCGCCGAAACTGCACGCAGGCCAGCGGCTTCCAATTCGGTGAGCGATGCCCGGAACAGAGCCTGCACGCTGCCGAAGAACTCGATGATCCGCCGAGCCTTCGTCGGCCCCAACCCGGGCGTGAGCGCCAGCGCCAACCACTGCGCCGTAGTTTCGTTGACTCTGCTGAGTGAGACTGCCGCTTCGGACATACGAACCCCCACTAGTCCTGCGCGCATCTATACACGGCGGCGGACCAGTGTCAAGGTAAGATGAACATTGGGGCACAAACAAGCGGCTACACAGTGATGGAGATCGGACGCCCCGGCCCGGCTAGAGGCGAGACGCCCTTCATCCACGGGGGTTTGCTAAAATCAGGGTTCCCAGATGAAACGCTTCCGAATCGCGGCAATCTCCTACCTTAATACTGCGCCCCTGATGTGGGACTTCGAGCATGGGGATGCAGGCGCCGAGTTCGACATTTCCTACACCCTCCCGTCGCAGTGCGCCACGAACTTGCGCGACGGCTCGGCTGATCTCGGGATCATTCCAGCGGCAGCCTACGCCAGCATTCCCGACCTCACAATCCTTCCGGGAGTTGCCATCGCATCGCGGCGCGCCGTCCGCTCCATTCTGCTGGTCAGCCAGGTTCCGCTGGAGAAGATTCGCTCAGTCGCGCTGGATACCTCGTCGCTGACCTCGGTCGCGCTTACGAAACTACTCTTTGAAAAATGGTGGGGAGCCGACAGAACATTTGTTCCCATGCCTCCGGATCTCAGGCAGATGATGGAAGGATGCGATGCCGGCTTGGTCATTGGAGATCCCGCGCTTAAGATAGATCGCTCCCGCTATATCACTTACGATCTCGCCGAAGAGTGGATTCGCCTCACCGGCAAACCGTTTGTTTTTGCCTTCTGGGCGGTCAGGCAAGCGGCTGTTCAGGAATCGCGCGACAGTTTGGATCTCGCTGCGCTATTCCAGGACTCCCGCGACCACGGACTGCTCCCCGCGAACGTCGATCGCATCGCGCGCGACTGGACGCCCCGCCTGGGGTTGAGCGAACCTGACGTCCGAAGTTATCTCACTGAAAGCATTTACTACCACCTCGATGCCGCGTGCATCGAAGGCTTGCAGCTTTTCTATCAATACGCCCGCGAATGCGAAGTCTTGCCAGCAGCGCCATCACTGCGTTTTCTTGACGTCGCTAAAGCTGCGGCGCTTTAGCATGTCACCACCCAAGCGCTCGACCCTGTAAACTGCCACTTAGCCTGAATGCTTCCGCACCCTCAACTTCTCTTCGCTGTTTCTGCCTGGGTGAGGCTACGCCGCCTGGGTGGGCTCGGTCTGGTGCTCCTCGGAATCGCGGACAATTCGGTAGTCCCGCTGACCGGCAGCATGGATGTTTTGACCATCTGGCTATCAGCGCGGCATCGAGAACCCTGGCCTTATTACGCGTTGATGGCGACGATCGGGGCTGTGATCGGCGGCTACATCACTTATAGTTTGGCGCGGAAGGGCGGCAAGGAAGCCATGGAGCGACGGCTCTCCAAACGCAAGGCCGCGAAATTCTGCAAGAAATTCGAACGCTGGGGATTTGGCGGAATCGCGATCCCTGCAATCCTGCCTCCGCCGTTTCCGTTTGTGCCTTTTCTGGTCGCAGCCGGCGCCATGCAATACTCGCGGAAGAAATTCTTAGGCGCGCTCGCGCTGGGTCGGGGAGTGCGTTACTGTATCGCAGCGTGGCTGGGATTCATCTACGGGAATCATGTCCTCCGCTTCTTTTCCCGATACTACAAACCCGCGTTTGCCATCCTCATCGGCCTCGCCGTCGCAGGAGCAGTCCTTTCGTTGATTCAATACCTGCGCTATAGACAAACCTAACTGGCTTACCTAGGCAGCGCAGTTGGATTACGAGCGCGGCTCCGTTAGAATTGATGTGTCAACATGTCCTTGACCAAACAGCAGGCCCTCGAACTCTACCGCTCCGATGACCTGATCGGCATTGGCATGGAAGCCAACGCGCTGCGCCGCAAGCTGCATCCCGAGGGCGTGGTCACCTACATCATCGATCGCAACATTAACTACACAAACTTCTGCACCGAGTATTGCACTTTCTGCGCTTTCTATCGCCCGTTGAAGGGCCCACAATCCAAAGAGGGATATATCCTCGAATTCGAGACCATCTACGACAAGATTCGCGAGACCGTAGAACTTGGAGGCACTGGCGTCCTGATGCAGGGCGGCCTGCATCCTGATTTAAAGATTGACTGGCACGAGCAGATGCTGCGCGGGATCAAGGATCGCTTTCCCAAGATTCATTTGCACTGCTATTCGGCATCGGAAATCATCGCAATTGCCGAATACAGCGAACTGAGCATTCGAGACACCATCGCGCGACTCAGAGATGCGGGCCTGGATTCAATCCCCGGCGGCGGCGCGGAAATTCTCGACGACGAAGTCCGCTACAAGATCGCCCGCCTCAAATGCTTGACGGATGACTGGCTCAACGTGCATCGCACCGCTCACCAGCTTGGCATGCGAACCACTGCGACCATGATGTTCGGTGTCGGCGAGAATTACGAAAACCGTATCAATCATTTCCAGCGGCTCTACGAATTGCAGGAAGAAACTGGTGGATTCACCGCCTTCATCCCCTGGAGTTTCCAGCCGCAGAACACCGCTCTGGGCGGACGCCACTGGGATGAAGCCACAGCGGTTGAGTATCTGAAGACGCTAGCCATCTCACGGCTGTACCTCTCGAATTTCCTCAACGTGCAATCCAGCTGGGTCACGCAAGGCTTGAAAGTCTGCCAACTCGGCCTGCAATTCGGCGGCAACGACGTCGGATCGGTGATGCTGGAAGAAAACGTAGTGCGCGCCGCCGGTGTCACAAACTGCACAACCGAAGAAGAATTGCGCAGAATCATCCGCGACGCAGGCTTCAGACCTGCGCAACGCGACACCCTGTACCGGCAGTACTTCCTAAACTAGCAGCCCGCGATTCTCTGTACCCATCTGGCCCTCTGTACCTTCCCGGGCC
>Ga0206892_1010_pt1 | contig 32541 bp, 26 predicted proteins | sample Alteio_BWOrgHeat_56_FD_153257 | JGI IMG/M metagenome (GOLD analysis project Ga0206892, IMG submission 153257) | Enriched cells from forest soil in Barre Woods Harvard Forest LTER site, Petersham, Massachusetts, United States - Alteio_BWOrgHeat_Nextera8 ... | reverse complement strand
CATCGCCGCCCTACAAGTCTTCCCGGACGACGCTCGCACCACAGGCTTGTTGTCTCCGCTGTCTTGAAATCGCTGCTGTTCTGTCATCCCCTCATCATGCCCTACATTGGCCGGAAGCACCTAAGACTGCGTGGGCTATGTGGACTGTGTAGCGAAATATTCGCTATTTTTGGGCAAAAATCGCGATTCTGACCGTCACTGCCATTCCATTCCTTAATGGCGTGGCGATCGTCTATCCCCGGCGGGTGGGGACACCCGCCCTACACCTGCACTGACCCAACGTTTACTTCGTCGTGCTGGCGGTCGCGGTCTTGGGGTTGCGCGAGAGGTCGATGAGGTCGTTGAGGATGTTCAGCGTCTCGATCTTGATCGGGTCGAAACGTTCCGTCCGGTTCGTGGACTCGTCGTCTTCGGCAGCATCGTCATCGGCAGGGGTCGCGGGCGCAGCGCCGTCGGCGGTCTTCTTGTCGGGCTTCTCGTAGGTGACGAGTTGGAGGTCGGGCTTGGCTACGTTGTCGAGAGTGATGACGTAGGTCTTCGCGTCGGGTTGCTTGACCTTTTCGCGAGCGGCGGTGCGCTTGTCGCGCTTGGCTTTGTCCTCGTCGATTTCGGCGAGGCGAACCTTTTGGTTCAGCGAGACTTTGTTTTCGGCAAGGCGCTTCTTCACTTCGTCGAGATCCTCGGTGATGTAGCGGAACTCGGGATCGGCGGCCACGCGGGCGGCGGAACGCTGGCGCAGGTCGTTCTTGAAGAGCGGATGTTCCCACTTGTCGAAGTCCACCGGCGGAACCGTGTCGTAAGGCAGCGGGCCCTTGAGCGCGCTCTCACCGATCTCCGGGCGGTCGAAGAGCGAGGGCAGCTTGACGTCGGACTCGACACCCTTGTGCTGCGTGGAGCCACCGGCGATGCGGTAGAACTTCTGGATGGTGAGCTTGAGGGCGCCCGCTTCGTTGTTGCCGCTGCCGAGGAACGGCATGATGCGGCCGATCTCCAGCATGGTCTGCACGGTGCCTTTGCCGAAGGTGCTGGCGTCACCGACGATGACGGCGCGATTATAATCCTGCAGGGCGGCAGCGAAAATCTCGCTGGCCGAGGCGCTGAGGCGATTGCAGCAGACGATGAGCGGTCCATCCCAGGCGATCGACGGGTCGCGGTCCTTGGAAACGTGGATGTTGCCGTTGCTGTCCTTGGCCTGCACGACGGGGCCGCGCTTGATGAAGAGGCCGGTGAGGTTGACGGCTTCCTCGAGCGAGCCGCCGCCATTCTTGCGCAAGTCCATGACCAAGCCCTGGATGTGCTCTTGCTTGAGGCGATTGATGAGGGCGAGGACGTCCTTGGTGGTGCTCTTCGCACCGGCGGCGCCGCTGTGCTCCATGTCGGCATAGAACGAAGGGAGAATGATCCAGCCGAGGCGGATGGGATTTCCATCGGGACCAGTGCGCTCGATGATCTCGGCCTTGGCTTCCTGTTCCTTGAGTTTGATCTCGTCGCGCTTGATCTCGATGATCTTGCGGACCGACGGGTCGGTGGCGCTGGCGGGGATGACCTGAAGGCGAACGATGGTGTCCTTCTTGCCGCGGATCATCTCCACGACCTTGTCGAGTTTCATGTCCACGGAATCGACGAAGTCCTTGTCGCCCTGCGCGACGCCAGTGACGCGGTCGCCGACCTTGAGGCGGGCGTCCTTGGCGGCGGGTCCGCCGGGAACGAGCTCGGCGATCTTGGCATAGCCATCCTCGGAGTGGAGGACGGCGCCGATGCCGACGAGCGAGAGGCGCATGTTGATCTGGAAATTATCCAGCTCGCTCTTGCTCATGTACTCGGAGTGCGGGTCGTAGGTGAGCGCGAGGGTGGTGAGGAAGCCCTTGATGATGTCTTCCTTGTTCTGCTCGTGGAGATTCCGCAGCATCTGGTCGTAGCGGCGGGTGAGCACTTTGACCGGGGTGTCGGTGGCGTGCTTGTTGAGCGTCTCCTGCAAAAGTTCGCCTTCGATACGGTCGGCCCAGAGGTTATCGGCGTCGGCATCATCCTTCGGCCAGGCAGACTTCTGGCGATTGACCTCGACGGTGCGGTCGCTGGTGAAGTCGTATTTCTTGGTCAGCAATTCCTTGATCTTGGCGACGCGATCCTCGACGTGCTTCTTGTAGATATTGAAAATGGTGAACGCGGGATCGGGGTTACCGAGGAGAACATCGTTATTCAGCGTGTTGCCAAACTTGGCGGTGAAAAGATCGACGTCCTTCTGGGTAAAATAGAGGTGATTATAATCGAGGGCCTCGAGGTAATTCTTGAGGAAGCGCTGGGAGACCTTCTCGTCCAGCTTCATGCGGCTGTAGTGCCCCTGTTCGAGGAGCCGCCCGACCGAGATCTCGATCTGGCCCGGGTCGGGCGTATCGGCCCGGAGGCTGGTGGCACCAAGCGCCAGGGACAGAGCCAGGGGCGCGCAAAAAGCGAAGAGATATTTCATCGAACGGGTGGGTCTTGGGAAACGGCTGATCAAGCTGACAGAAATCAGTAAAAGCGCAAACCCGACTTCATAAACTTGCAGGGCGGGGGCTAATACTGCTTCGTCAAGGGGCGCACTCACGGTTGCAAGAACCGTGCTTACCCATGCAACTCGACACATTCACCGGCGGAATCTTTGACACCAACTGCTTCTTTTTGCTCAATTCCGGCATTCTGATCGATGCGCCGCAGGGCGTGGCGGAGTGGCTGAAGGAGAAGGGGTATCGGGTTTCCACGCTGTTGCTGACGCATGGACATATCGACCACGTGTGGGACGCGGCGCGCATCCAGAAGGAGCATGAATGCCTGGTCGGCTACCATGCGGATACGGAGGAGATGGTGACGGTGCGGGATTTCTTCAAAAGCTACGGGTATATGTGGGAAATCGAGCCGATTGAGCCGGGATTTCATATCGAGGAGACGGATTCGGTGATGATCGAGGGGCGGGAATTTCAGGTGTTGCTCGTGCCAGGGCATTGTCCGGGGAGTTTGTGCTTTCTGGACAAGAAGGAGGGGGTGCTTTTTGGCGGGGATGTGTTGTTTGCGGGCGGCGTAGGGAGATGGGATCTGCCGGGCGGGGATGGGCCGCTGCTTTTCCAGGGGATCAAGGAGAAGGTCTTCAAGCTGGATGACGACGTCACGGTGCTTCCGGGGCATGGGCCGGCGACGAAGATCGGGATCGAGCGGGAGACGAATCCGTATGTGGGGGAGCGGAGTAGTTTTGGCTGAGGCTGGTGGGTGGCTGTAGCCGGGGTCAGTGACCCCGGGACCGGCCTCAGTGAGGCCGGCTACAAGGGGCGCCAATCGGCCTTCTTTACCGTTCGTTTTGTTCGGGTGCGAATGGGTGCGATTCACTGCGATTTCCAGAGTAGCGTGATCCCGAGCAATGGTAGGAAAACCCGACTGCAGGCACTTCCAGGAAGACACAGCAGCGCGACCTTCATTTCGTTAGCGTGTGAATGAGTATGAATTCGTGTGATTCCAGAGAAACGCAATCCGGGATCGCGGTGTGAGAAGGCGCGGATTTGGCCCTTCCGAACCAACGGTTTGAGGGCGTTTCCGAGTTCGCGAAAAAGAATAAACCTCGATTAGATTCGATTAGGTTCGATTTCCTTGGATCGCCAGTGCGAGATGCCCATCCGAGCGCCTTGGGTTCTATCACTGTATTCACAATTGATAATGAATGCTTGGATTCTATTGCCGTTTTGTTGCTGCTAGCCGTCGGAGCCTTCCGCACCTGCGTTGCCTGCCATGCCTCCCTCGCTCTCCTCACCACTTACCGATCGTCGGCAGTCTGCCACAAGTTCTCCAAATTTCAAGCAGCCCGCTTCCGTTCGGAGTGGCACATTCCGATTCACTCGCCAGAGAGTCTCGCCGTTTCCAAGGTTCGCAATAGCTAACATACTGCGGCGCTCACGTGCTGGTTTGTGGAAGCTCCGCACCGCCGCTGCCCTCAGAAGCGTGAGGCCCTTCGCCCGCTCCGCTTTTCGCTCAGGGTGACAATTTTGGGGCGCTCCGCGCTTTTACGCTCCGAGCGTCGCGTGATGCGCCAACCCTACATTCGCTCGGGGACTTCGATGCCGAGGAGGCCGAGGCCTTGGTTGAGGACGCGGGCGGTGGCGTCGCAGAGGGCGAGGCGGGTGCGGAGGGTGGGGCCTTCGGATTTCAGGACGGGGCAGGACTCGAAGAAGCTGTGGAAAGTCGAGGCGAGTTCGTAGAGGTAGGTGGCCAGCAGGTTGGGGCGGTAGTCGTCGAGGACTTGGGGGAGGATTTCACCGAATTGCAGGAGTTTTTTGGCGAGGGACAGCTCGGCGGGTTCGGCGAGTTGCACTTCTCCCTTTTCGTCGGTGACGGTGCCTAGCTCCTGGGCCTTGCGGAAGATGGAGCGGATGCGGACGTAGCTGTATTGCAGATACGGGGCGGTGTTGCCTTGGAAGCTGAGCATCTTTTCCCAGGCGAAGACGTAGTCGCTCTGGCGGTTGGGCAGGAGGTCGGCGTACTTGACGGCGCCGAGGCCGACCACACGGGCGATTTCACGGCGGTCGGCTTCGGGGGACTCGGGATTCTTTTCGGTGACGAGGGCGAAGGCGCGCTCCTCGGCTTCGTCGAGGAGGTCGACGAGCTTGACGGTGTCGCCGCTGCGGGTCTTGAAGGGCTTGCCGTCGTCGCCGAGGACGGCGCCGAACCAGACGTGGGCGAGGCGCACGGTGGCGGCGAGTTCGGAGTGCCAGCGGCGGAAGATGGCGAAGAGCTGCCGGAAGTGGAGCTGCTGGCGGCCATCGGTGACGTAGACGATCTCGGTGGGCGACCAGGTCTTGAGGCGATACTCGATGGTAGCGAGGTCGGTGGTGGTGTAATTGGACGCGCCGTCGCTTTTCTGGACGAGGGCGGGGTTGTCGCGCCAGCCGTCCTTGTCCTTGATGAGGAAAGGGTCGTCCTCGGGCTTGCCGCTCTGGTCGCTGAAGACGCACCAGGCGCCTTCGCTCTCCCGAGCAATGCCGCGCTCACGCAACTGCACGACGACGTCCTTGAGCTGCGGGTTGTAGAAGCTTTCGCCGAGGGTCACGTCGAAGCGCACGCCGAGGCGGCGGTAGACGGTGTCGAACTGGACTTGGGAAAGGCGGATCATCTCGTGCCAGAGGGCGAGATTTTCAGTGTCGCCGGACTGGAGTTTGACCAGCTCCAACTTGGCGGCTTCGAGGGTGGTGGGGTCTTCCTTGCAGCGGGCGGAGATGCGCTTGTAGATGCGCTCCATTTCCAGCAGCGGATCGGCGGCGAGGGCTTGCTGGTTCAGCTCGGTTTTCCAGCCGAGAAGGATCATGCCGAACTGGGTGCCCCAGTCGCCGATGTGGTTGTCGCGGATGACGCGGTGGCCGATGAACTCAGCGATGCGCGAGAGGGCGTCACCGAGGAAGGTGGAGCGGATGTGGCCGACGTGCATCGGCTTGGCGACGTTCGGGGAGCTGAAGTCGATGACGAGGGTCTTCGTTTGTTCCGGCTGCGGGACGCCGAGGCGGGGGTCGGGGAGGAACTGGGCGAAATGCTGGGCGAGCCAGTCGGGCTTGAGGCGGAAGTTGATGAAGCCGGCGCCGGCGATTTCGAGCGGGGCGCACATCTCGGCGACGTCGAGGGCATCGATGATTTGCTGGGCGACCTGGCGGGGGTTGGCGCGCTGTTGCTTGGCGAGGACCATCGCAATGTTGGTCTGGTAGTCGCCGAAACGGGCGTCGGTGGCGGCCTGGACGCGGGCTTCGACGGGGCCGAAGGAGGCGGTGGCGGCGCGGAGTTTGGATTCGAGGAGAGCGGAAATGGTCATTTAGGGAACCACGAAAGGGGACGAAATAGGCGAAAGGGATGGGGAGGCGCAGAAGATACGAAGCCGGAAGATGATTCTGTGTTGGTGATGTCAGAAGGATATTGGAGGTCCTTCGACTTCGCTCAGGATGACAGGCTTTTTGGGGGCTCCGCCCAGCCCCAGCCCTGACCAACCCTTCACCAAGCGCCGCTCAGGCTTTGCCGGCGCCGTCGTTTTCGAAGATGCTGAGGATCTCGCCGGCGGAGACGGCGGTGCCGAGGCGCTCGCGGACGGAGCGGTCGTTGAGAAACTTGGCGATGGCGGCGAGGGTGCGCAGGTGGGTCTGGAATTGGTCCTTGGGGACGACGAAGAGGACGATGAATTTCACCGGGGCGTTGTCCAGGGAATCGAACTCGATGCCGGTGGTGGAACGGCCGAAGGCGGCGACCACTTTGTCCACGCGATCGGAGGAGGCGTGAGGGATGGCGATGCCGAAGCCGATGCCGGTGCTCATGGTCTCTTCCCGCTGGCGGAGAGCGCCGAGGACGATGTCGCGATCCGGGGGCTTGACCTGCTTTTGCGCGACGAGCAAATCGACGAGCTCGACAATGGCGCTCCATCGTTCGGTCGATTTCATTTCCGGGAGGATTTGGTCGACAGTGAGTAGATTACCGAGCGTCATTGATGAATAAGTGGCCCTAGAAGAAGGGTGGCCGACTCTAGCAATGAAGGGTTCGTTGACAAGCGAGATTTGGACGCCTCCATGAGCAGGCATCAGAGGAAGACGGGGTGGAGGATGGGCCATGGAAAAGGGAAAAGGGAAAAGGAGGGGCCTGAGCAGGGCCAGTGATTTTGCGCAAATCCTTCTCGCCTCGGGCATTTCCTTCCGCCATTTCTCGGGTGCATGAAGATTCTTTTTACCGGGAGCGAAATGGCTCCGCTCGCGCGCACCGGCGGGTTGGGTGATGTGCTGGAAGCACTGCCCGCAGCCCTGGCGGCCCAAGGACATGAGGTGAGCGTGGTGTTGCCCTGTTACCGGGGGTTGCCGGAACGGGCGGACCTGAATGTGCGGAGCACGGGGGTGGAGATCTCGGTTTCGGTGGGCTACAAGCGGGTGACCGCGGAGATCCTGGAGTGCACGGCGCCGAATGGGGTGCAGGTCTTCCTCGTGAAGCAGGATGAATACTTTGACCGGACAGGATTGTACGGGGTGGAGGGACACGACTACGCGGACAATGCGGAGCGGTTCATCTACTTCTCGCGCACGGTAGTGGAGCTGGCGCGGCGGGCCATGCCGCCACCGGACATCGTGCACGCGCACGACTGGCAGGTGGGGCTGGTGCCGGTGCTGGTGAAGGAACGGAAGCTGCCCTTCAAGACGGTGCTGACGATTCACAATCTCGCCTACCAGGGAAGCTTCTGGGGGCTCGATTTCGGACTGACGAATCTGCCGGGGCATTATTTCGGGGCCTCGGGCGTGGAATTTTACGGCAACCTGAATCTGCTCAAGGGCGGAATCGTTTTTGCCGATGCGGTGACGACGGTGAGCCAGCGCTACGCGAACGAAATCAAGACACCGGAAGGCGGCGCGGGGCTGGATGCAGTGATGCGCGAACAGGCGCACAAGCTGACCGGCATCCTGAACGGCGTGGATTACGAGATCTGGGATCCGGCGAAGGACGCGCTGTTGCCGAAGAAGTATTCGCCGAAGAGTCTCTCGGGAAAACAGAAGTGCCGGGAGGAATTGCTGGCGCAAATGGGGCTGGCGCCGAAGCCGACGGGGCCAGTGCTGGTGATGGTGACACGGCTCACCCACCAGAAGGGTATCGAGCTGCTGTTTCCCTTGCTCGACCGGTTGCTGGCCGACGATGTGCGGCTGGTGATTCTGGGCGAGGGGCACGCTGCTTTTGAGAGCGAACTGATGATCGCCAGCCGGCGGCACCCGACGCGTTTTGCCTATCGGCAGAGCATGGATGAGACGCTCTCGCACCTGATCTACGCGGGGGGCGACGTCTTCCTGATGCCGTCGCAGTATGAGCCATGCGGACTGGGCGCGATGTACGCCCTGAAATATGGTACGCTGCCGATCGCCCATGCGACGGGCGGGCTGTACGAAAGTGTGCAGGACTACGACCCGACGAATGACAGTGGGAACGGTTTCCTCTTTTACGACTATGCCGCGGAGGCGTTCTGGGATGCGCTGATGCGGATTCGCGGCTATTTCAACGATGCGGAACGCTGGAAGAAGCTGCGGCTGCGCGCGATGGCTTGCGACTTTTCCTGGTCGACCGCGGTGCCTCGCTACGAGGAAATCTACACGCGCGTGTTGCGCAGCAAGCCTTGAGGAACAGCATAAACGGGGAACGCATTGTTGGCCCGCGAATCACACGGATAACACGAATGAAGAGATCTTTTATTCGCGTTATCCGTGTGATTCGCGGGCTTTCTTTTCATCGTTACTGAGCCGTGCTGCCGGAAATCATTACGTCCATCCCCGGGCCGCGTTCGCGAGAACTCGCCAGGAAGCTGCGCCGCCACGAGTCGCAGAATGTGACGTACCTGGCAGAGAACTTCCCCATCTTTTGGCAGCGAGCGGCGGGGACGAATGTGTGGGATGCGGATGGCAACCGCTATCTTGATCTCACCTCGGCCTTCGGGGTGAGCGGGCTCGGGCACACGAATCCGCAGGTGCGCTCGGCGCTGGTCGGGCAATCGGCTGACCTGATGCACGCCATGGGCGATGTGCACCCGACGGCGGTAAAGGCGGAATTGTGTGCGCAGCTCAGCGCGTTGACTTTTGAGCGCTGGGGCGCGGGTCCGGGCAAAGTGGTGCTGGGAAATTCCGGTTCGGATGCGGTCGAGGCCGCGCTGAAAACGGCGCTGTTGCGGACAGGCAAAGCGGGAGTGATCGCCTTCACGGGGGCGTATCACGGGCTCGGACTCGGTGCACTCAGCACGATAGGGATTCCCTTTTTTCGGGAACCGTTTCGCGCGCAACTGAAAGAATTTGCGACGCTGCTCCCCTACCCGTCCGGCCCGTCTGGTGACATGGAGCAATTGCGCGCGCAGATCGTGGCGACCGTTCGGCACGGGGCGACCGGCTGCATTCTCGTGGAGCCGATCCAAGGGCGAGGTGGCTGTGTGGTCCCGCCGGCGGAGTTTCTGCCGATGCTCCGCGCGGTGTGTGACGAACATGACCTGCTGTTGGTAGTGGACGAGATTTACACCGGGTTCAATCGCACGGGCGCGCTTTTCGCCTGCGAAGACAACAAGGTCGTGCCGGACATCATTTGCCTGGGCAAGGCGCTGACGGGCGGGTTTCCGCTCTCGGCTTGCGTCGGGCGGGCGGACGTCATGGATGCCTGGCCGCCGTCGTCGGGCGAGGCGCTACATACGACCACTTTTCTCGGCAATCCGTTGGGCTGCGCGATGGCGCTGGCGTCATTGGCGGAGCATTCCAAACCAGAGGTGGCAGCGCAGGTACGCAACCGAGGTCAGCAATGGAAAGTGGCGCTGGAGAAGATGCGTTCGCCACACATCCGGCAGGTGCGCGGACGGGGGCTGATGCTGGGCGTGGAACTGGTCAAGGCGGACGGCAGCGCTTTCACCGACCTGGCCATCGGCATCGTCACGCGGGCACTTCAGGATGGTCTGCTCCTGCTGGCGGACTCCCCCACCAGCAACGTGCTGAGCATTACCCCACCCTTCTCCATCTCTGACGAGGAGATCGCCTTTGCCGCGGCGCGGCTTCAGGAATACTTGACGCTCTTGCCGGGCTCCATCTCGTAGTTGAGCGAGAGGGCGGCGGAAGTGTGGGGCTTGATCACATCGGCCACAAATTTCATGTAGATGGCCTCGTCCTGCACCATGGCCTGCTTCTCCATGGACTCGAAATCGAGCGCGATGAAGAAAGGCCATTCCGACTTGGGGTCGATGTTCTTTCCACACTTCACACTGAGGATTTCAGAGATCTTGAGCAGCGTCATGCGCGTCGTGATCATAAGGCTCTCCAGCTTGACCGGGGTGACTTCCGGCTGGAGTTTGTAGAGCGTGACGTGATGGACCATGCGGAATAGATTTGTTCAGAAATACGCGGGCATGGCTATGACGGAGTGCGAAAATTTTTCCGCAATCATTACCGAGCCGGACTGAGGTTCGATCAGCGCTTCCAGTCGAGCGCGCCCTTCATGATCGCATACACATAACCGACGGTGAGAACACCGACGAAGCTGAGCATGTACCAGAAGATGCCCGCGCCGTGATGGGCGATGTAGTCCCGATAAATGACCGCCCACGGATACATGAAGACGATCTCGATATCGAAGAGAATGAAGAGCATCGCCACGAGGTAGAACTTCACGCTGAAGCGTGGTTGCGCCTCGGGCGAAGCGATCATGCCGCACTCGTAGGCGGTGTCCTTGGTAGCGTTCTTCTTGGTCGCCTTGCCAAGGATGACGCTCGTGATGAGCGCACCGGCGGCAAAACCAATCGCAACGATTACCTGCAAAAAAATCGGCAGATACTCTTTCATATCCCTGAATCAACCCAGTTGCGTGTGCGACTAGGCGGCGGCGGGAGCCGGAGCGGGAGGCGGAACGGTCTGGAGCGTAGCGAGCTGCTTGGGAATGCCCTTGTACTTCTTCTGTTCCTTTTTCACCATGCCACGGGCAACCAGATTCTGAAGCTTCTCGTAAGCGCGCAGGCGCAACATTTCTTCACCGCCACTCGCCGCATTGCGGGCCCGAAGATTTTCGTGGACCACGTCGAAGAGTTCCTTAAACTCGTAGGTGCTCTTCGAGGAAAGAACAGCAGCCAGTTCTTCAGTTACCAGATCAGGAAGCCGACGGGAGAAAGCGGTTTTCTTGTGAATAGGCATAGGAAGGCTAGAATAGCACATCCTGGCCGTTTCACGAATGAAATTTTCGTCCAGCCGCAATTTTCGCTTATAATTGGGGGGCCGGCGAAGGGGCCGGAGCAGGCTTTTCGGGCTGGGCGGCAGGGTCCGCGGGGGCGGGTTCGGACGGGGTGTTCGGCGGCTGATTTTGTGGCGGAACTGATGCTGGTGGAGTCAGTTGCAGCGAGGAAGGATCGAGCTTCAGGCCCCCGGAAACGGCATTCTCAATCATGGGAAAGGCAGCGACGACCGCGCCGCCGAGGGCCACGCCGACCACTTGGTTGAAAGTGAGCGGGCCGACCGACTCGATGAGCGTGCCATCGGCGGAAACGGACTGCGAATAAACGGCCGGGGAGAGGTGTTTGCTGATCGACTCGGTGCTGGGCAGTTTGCCGGCGTCGATGTACTTCGCGGAGTCGGGGGAGAAAGCGAGCGACATGGCGATGAACGGTCGCAAGGTGCCGTAGGAACGTTCCACAAGCGTCTTCAGATCGATATAACCGAAACCGGAAGTCGGTGGACCGACAGCCTTCGCGGCCTGTGCGAAGGCGGGCGATGACGCGATGGCTGATTTGCCATTCTTGAGTTGGGCAAGACCGGCGAGCACGTCGGGCTGGCTGAAGCCGATGACGGCAAAATGGTCGGTGAGCGCGATGGTCGGTGTGAAAGCGATGAGCCCTTCCGCCGGCGGACTCTGGAAGAGAGTGACGCCGTCTTTTTCCTCGTGGCCCCACGCCGCGCCGCCCAGGCCGGTGGTGAACGCCTCGACGAAACTCTTCGCAGTCGCAGAGTTGCGCACGTCCATCGACAGGAGCGTGGAGGGTTGCGCCGCACCCGGAGCCCAGCCGAGCAGCGTGCCGAACTCCGGTCCGAAGGCTTTGCCGAAATCGCCGAGCTTGAGGCCCTTCGCCGTGAGGGCGCTTTCGAAACCGAGGAAGCCCGGCACCATCGCGCGAAAGACCCCGAGCGAGGTGTCGTTCATGTCGATGCTCGCGGGCAATCCGGTGGAGTAGGTGAGAAAGGTATTGGCGTCGCTGAGGGCGAGGGCGTTTTGCGCCAGGGGCGCTTCGGGGGCATTGCCGGGGCTGAGGATGAAGAGCGTGTCGTGCATCAGCGCGTCCTCGAACTTCGTGCCCGCGGCGATGGCCTGGATCTTTTTCAAATCGGCGGTCTGCTTCGGATCGGGCGCCTGGCCCGCGGCGACGAGCAGAGAGATGATCCGGTCGGAGATGGAACCGACCTGGGCAAAAAGCACCACTTCGCCGTCCGCAGGGAGACGCGCGGTGCTCTTGCGAAAGAGATCGCTCTGCCCCAGCCCTTTTTCACCGAGGCCGTGACCGGCGGCGTCGATCGTGCGGCGGAGCAATTCCATGTCGTTGGAGACGAGATACCAATCCTCGCAGAAGGCTTCGCCGATGGTGGTGTCCTGATAGGTGAAGGTCTCGATCTCGGTGCGGCCTTGCATCGTGATGTCGGATTTTCCACTGGGCCAGTTTTGCTTCAGCTCGGCGCGCGACTCGGCGAGCAAGGCGTCCACGTCGGCCTTGCGTCCCGCGAAGGAAAAGCCGCCGATGAAGCGCGGCGAATTGCCCTCGATGGAGGTGACGGCGACGAAGGCTTCACCCGGCTCCACGTGCTCGAGCTGGGCGAGCTTCTGGTCCCAGAGCTTCATCTGCGGGGCGTTGGCACGAGGCTTGGCGAGGAAGGCTTTCACGTCGGGCTCGGCGCCGATTTGGGCGAGGGCGGTCTTGGGCCAGCGCTCGGCGGTGCGGCGCAGATCGGGGAAATGGGCGAAGAAAATCGTGTCGGCGGGAGCCAGCTCGGTGGCCCGCACGTGATGCACCGTCCGTTTGTTGAAATACAGGAAAGCCACCGCGGCGATGGCCACGAAGACGATGACTGCAGGGATGACTTTCTTCATAGGTTGCGGCGGGCAATGAACGCGGAAACCGTGCCGGTGCGAAGATTATTTCAAAGGGCCTGCGGGACAGAGGCATGCTCCCGGCGCTGGCTTGAGAGACTGTGAAAAGAGCCCGCGAATCACTCAAATGACACGAATGGGAAGGATTTCATTCGTGTGATCTGCGTGATTCGCTGGCCGAAATGCCGGTCGAACGACTGATTTCACAGTCTCTCATGGCCTGACGAGGCTAGGGCGAACGATAGACACCCACGGTGCGCAGCCCTTCCGGCCCGACCTCGAAAACCTCCACGCTGATCGGCCAGGCGGTGGCGTGGTAGGCCTCGTTCACCATCGGGTAGTAGTCCTGGTAATCGCTGGCCAGGACGGGGAAGACGTAGGCGGTGAAACGGTTTGGGATCACGAGCAGCACCTTGTCGCCGAGGGTGTCGCGGAAGAGGTCGAGGAACTTCGGGGCGAGCACGGCGCTGGCCACGATGGGGCGGGTGGAGGTGAGTTCGGCGTATTCGATCACCTGTTTGTTGTTGCGCTCGTAGCGGGGCTTGAGGGTGGCCAGGTCGGCGGCAGCAGCGATGGCGGCGCGACGCTCGATCTCCGCGCGGTCGACCTGAAAGCGGTCCCAGATGGCTCGTGAGGGGAAGAGATAGTCGTCTCCATCGGCCACCACCGGCGCAAGGACGGTGCGCTGCGCGCCGGGGATTTTCCAGGCGATCTCGCGGTGCATGGACTTCGGCTCGAGGATGACGCGCCAGGGCTCGGGGGGAGTGGTTTCTAGTTTCTGGTTGCTGGTTGCGGGTTCCCCCGCGGGACCGGCTACCGCAGTAGCAAACCAGAAACCAGAAACCAGAAACCAGAAAGCAGCCCCCCACAATTTCCGCTTTGCGCTCCGCCCGGCTCCCGTATCTTCCGCGCGATGATCACCTTTCTCGAAGGCGCGCTGGCCGAGGCGCTGCCCACGCATGTCGTCGTCAATGTTCATGGAGTGGGGTATCATGTGCAGATTCCGCTTTCGAGTTACGACAAGCTTCCCGCCGTGGGAGCGTCGATCAAGATATTAACGCATCTCGCCATTCGCGAAGACGCGCATGTACTCTACGGCTTCATGAGCCACGCGGAGCGCGACCTGTTCCGGCTGCTGGTGACGCACGTGAGCGGCATCGGGCCGAAGACGGCGCTCGATGTGTTGAGCGGGACGACGGTGACGAATTTCAAGGCGGCGGTGGTGGCGGGTGATGCAGCGCTGCTGGCCAAGAGCAAGGGCATCGGGAAAAAAACGGCGGAGCGGATCATCGTGGAACTCAAGGACAAGGTGGGCATCGCGGCAGCGTGGGAGGCGGCGAGTTCCGCGCATGCGCCGACGCCGGAGGAATCGAAGGTAACCGATGCGGTGCTGGGACTGATCGCGCTGGGTTACAAGCAAGTGGACGCGCACAAGGCGGTGAAGCAGGCGCAGGAAAAGGGCGGCCCGGCGCAGACGACGGAGGACCTGGTGCGGCAGGCGCTGAAGATTCTGATTTGACCTGCGGAAAAGGTGGATTTTTTGCGTTTAAAAGGCCGTATTCCGCTACGCAGCCCATATAGCCCACATAGCCAATGGGATGGCGCCCACAATTTCGGAGATGCGATATTTCATTGGCATTTGTCGGTGAGTTCGCGCTCTTTTGACCGGGTTCGATGAACCCGGCTACAGCTACCGCCTGCGCCACGACCGTATCCCGTTGACCTCACGCATGAGCCTGCAGCCTACTTTTTCACTCCTTTGATGGACGCGACGCACGAACGTATCGCCGCGATCCGCGCGGCTTTTCCCGCGGAAGGACTTTTTGCCGACAAGGACTGGCTGCTCTCGCCGGAGCCGTTTGTCATCGACGCGAAGCTGGCGGAGCAACTGGACAAGCTGGGACACCGGCTGAATCTCTTCAACCGGGCGTGCAACGAGCTTTACCAGCGCAGCGTGTCGGGCAAGCAGCCGGCGTGGATTGCGGATTATCTGGACCGGGGCAAGCCGGCGGAGCTGGTGGAGTTTTCGCGGCGCAAACAGTTCCGGGCGGATTTGCCGCGGGTGATCCGGCCCGATCTGGTGCTGACGGAGGAGGGTTTCACCATTGCGGAACTCGATACGGTGCCGGGGGGGATCGGGCTCACGGCGTGGCTTAATGCGACGTATGCGAGCTTTGGGACGCACGATTTGCTCGGCGGGGCGAACGGGATGGTGGAAGGCTTTCGGGCGATCGTGGGCGAGAGCGCGGACATCCTGGTTTCGAAGGAGGCGGCGACGTATCGGCCGGAGATGCAGTATCTAAGCCGGGTGGCGGGCGATGGGGTTTTGCGGGTGCATGAGGCAGAGACGTTTTCGATTCCAGGTCATCCGGTCGCGGCTGCAGGCAATACCACACTCGAGAGCGACGGGGTTCTTCGACTGCGTTCCGCTACGCTCCACTCCGCTCAGAATGACAGCAAGGGGGAAGCGGTGTCGCTCTATCGCTTCTTCGAGCACTTCGATCTGCCGAATATTCCGTCGGCGCCGGCGATCATGCAGGCGGTGGCGGAGGGCACGGCGCGGATCACGCCGCCGTTCAAACCGTACCTCGAGGAGAAGCTTTGGTTCGCGCTCTTCTGGTTGCGGCCGTTGCGGGAATTCTGGCGGCGCGAGTTGAGCGAGCAGCATTTCCTCGAGCTGCAAAAGGTCATTCCCTACACGTGGATCCTCGATCCACAGACGCTGCCGCAGCACGCGGTGATTCCGGGACTGGAGATCCAGTCCTTCGAGGAGTTGAAACACTTTTCGCAGAAGCAGCGGGAGCTGATTTTAAAGATCAGCGGGTTTCACGAGACGGCGTGGGGCAGCCGCAGCGTGGTGCTCGGTTCCGACGCCTCACAGCATGAATGGCAGGAGGCGATCAGCGAAGCGCTGGCGGAGTTTCCGCAGCATCCTTACATCCTGCAGCGCTTTCACAAGGGGCGGCTGGTGGACCAGCGGTTTCTCAATGCGGCCGGCCAGATCGAGACGATGCGTGGGCGGGTGCGGCTGTGTCCTTACTACTTCGTGATCGACGGGAAGGCGGCGCTGCGGGGTGGGCTGGCGACGGTGTGTCCGCCGGACAAAAAGCTGCTCCACGGGATGAAGGATGCGATCATGGTGCCGACGGCGGTGGCGGCGGGATAGTTGAGAGTTGATTGTTGAGAGTTGAGAGTCCGCCACATTTCCACCGGAATGGCCGCTCCGCGGCGAGAAGACTGAACCGCGGTGGCCCCGTAAATTCACGCAAAAATTTTGTTGCCAAAGGCGGTCGGTGAAGCGCAGCATTCGTGCTACTCCGCTCCGCGCCTCCCGCGCCCATCACGGGAGTAACCCGCGTTCGAAGGATTTCACGCCATGAAACTCCATTCGTTCTTCTCCCCGACAGTGGCATTCGCCGCGCTTTCCAAATGTTCGGCGGTCTCGCACCCGAACAAATTCGTGAGCCGGATCTTCTCCCCGGGCTTCCTGGCCGCAGGCGCCGCCATGGTGGTCTTTCCGCAGGCCATCCTCGCGTCGACGTATACTTTTAACGGACTGAATACAGGCCCGCTTTCGGGCCAGGACAACTGGATCACCCTGCCCAACAACACCAGCGACATCATCACCATCGGCACGGGCTTCGACACCACCAAGGTGATGGGAAATCCTGGAACGTCGGGGGCCAGCGATGTGCATTACAACGGGCGGCAGAACAACGGCAATTACAGCTTCGGCAATCTTACGGGCGACGCTTTCGTCACGCTTTCGTTCGATGTCCAGGTGCAGAACAATGGCAGCCAGGACCAGTTCATCAATTTCGGACTCGGGAATGTGACGCACGATACCTACGGGTCGCCGGGTTTTGCTTTTCGACAGACCAACGGCGGGACACCGATCTGGGCGTTGGGCGGGGCGTCTTACAATGGCGGGCCGGCAGCGGGATCGGCCAGCGGAAACCTGCCCGGCGGGATCAACGCGAATGACTGGATCCAACTGCTATTGGTGATGAACATGACGGCCAACGGAAACGTGGGGCTGGGCAACCTGTATTTCAGCGATCTCACGCAGGGCGGTCCCGAACAACTCCTGACATCGAACTTCAACCTGAACCTGGATCCGTCCGGCAACCTCGCGATCTGGGACACAATGTGGTCACGCAGCGATTTCAACAGCTCGGTGGTGATCGATAACCTGACGGTGACGCCGACACCGGAGCCATCGGCGTGGCTGATGATCGGTGGTGGAGCGATCGGGTTGCTGGGGTTCCGGCGGCGGAAGTAATAGGGAAAGGCGAAGGGCGGAAGGCGAAAGGCGATGGCCGGATCGCAATACCTGTCATCCTGAGCTTGCCGAAGGACCTCCAATATCCCCTCTGGCATCTTTTGCAGCGACAGCAGTTAGTTCGTCGATAAATCCTCGAGCCCACATTTCTCTCCTGGTGACGATGATATAATAGCCAGATCGATTCCGATCACCGTGCGTCAGAAGGAAGGATATTGGAGGTCCTTCGGCAAGCTCAGGATGACAGTTTGGGACGAGGCGCTTCGCTTCAGGACTCTGCGCACACCGCGCTCTTCGCACACAGCACTATTCCGTGCGGTAGTAGCCGTCGGGATTGTGCAGGTAGTAGCAGTCCACCGGATTGAGATGCGGGAGGACCATGTAGGGGTGGCCCTTGGCGTCGATCTTTTCGGTGGAGCCGGCGGCCTGGTCGACGGTGGCGACTTGCTGGCCGTTGCTGGCGATCCCGGAATCCGGGTTCTTGCGCCAGGCGGTCTCGCGACAGCGGCCGACGACCACGTCGATCCATTTGAGCTTCACGGCGTCGTCGGCGAATTCCTGCCAGTCGCCGGTGGCGGTGTGGGCGTACATTTGTTTTACGAAGTCGTCGGGCGTGATGCCCATCTTGGCGGCGATGGGCGTGGCCATGCGCTTCCACCATTGCTCGAGGTTTTTCAGGCCCTCGCGCTGTTCGGTGAGGTTGCCCATCATGCCATTGGAAATCTGGTGATGGAGGATGACGGCGTTCGGATAGGCGTAGGAGCGCGGGGCCAGGGTGGCGATGGTGGCGGCCATGCTCGCGGCGAAGGATTTCACCACCACATAAACCGGCGCGGTGCTGCTGCTCATGGATTCGAGGATCTTGTTGCCAGCCATAACGGAACCGCCGGGTGAATCGTCGATGACGATGAAGATGGGCCACTCCTTGTTCTTGTTGTTGAAGTAATCGATGCGCGAGCAGACGCAATCGGCAGTGGCGGCGGTGATGAGGCCGTTGAGCGGAATGCGGCGGTCAGTGAGGACCAGTTCGCCGTTCGCGGTGACGGGGTCTTTCAAGTAAACGGGCTTTTCATCCGCGTAGGAGTCGGCCTCTTCTTCCTTGTCGCGCTGGGCGAGCTTGGCGCGCAGCTCGGAGGTCTTCATGTTCCACTCGATCTCGGTGGTCTTGAAAGCACTCTGGCGCTTGGTGAGTTCCGCGGTGGCAAGCTCGGCCTCGAGTTCCGCGCGATCGCGCTGCGCCTTGAGCTCGATCAATTGCGTCTGCTGGGCCGCGGCCTTGCGGGCGTTTTCGAGCGCGGCGCTGCTGTTGAGTTCCTCCATCTCGATCTTGGCGGCGTCGATCTCGATCTTCTTCTCGGCGAGAATCCGGTCGGCCTTGGCCTTGAGCAGGTCGCTCTCGCTCTTCAAGCGCGCCAGCTCCGCCTGGCTGGCGGCGAGCTCCTGGCGCAGCTTCTCGTCGCGCAAAGAATTTTCCAAAAGGAGACGGTCGCGCTCTTTCGTCAGCGCGATTGTTTCTTCGGTGGGTGCGGCGGTGACGGGGGCAGCGGGTGCGGGCGGCTCCGAGTGCCCGGAAGTAACCAAAGTGGCGAAAATTATCGCCACAACCAATGCCATGTTCGGAATACGAATCATGGGACTTATGTAAAAGCAGGAATGTTGCCACATGGGCGGCAAGTTGCGGGCGCCCGGTGATTTGCGCAGCGCCAATTCAACCGCAACCAGCCTGATGTTTAACGCTGAGGGCGCAGAGGAATGAGAGAGGACCGCTGAGGGAAAGAGACTTCGCCTCTATCGCTCTCTCCCCTTTTCTCTGCGCTCTCTGCGTTCATCTCCGCCACCTGACCATGCTGCGCATCCCGCCGGGCACGGTTATCTAGCCGGCGCCTTCTTATCGTTCTTCACGGTCTTCTTTTCCGGCGACGGGGTGGCCTTGGCAGGCATTTGGTCCTGCGGGACGATGAGCAGTTCCTCCTTGGAAAGTTTGCCGTCGCCGTTGCGGTCCTTTTCCTTGAAGACCTTGGGCACGCGCTGCGGGGACATGTTGCCGACCATGCCAGCGGCATATTCCTCGAGGCTGATCCCACCGTCTCCATTGGTGTCGAAGTTCTTGAAAATCTGGTCGAGGCGGCTCTTCGCAGAGGTCTCATCGGCGAACGAGGCCAGAGCGAAGGAGCAGACCAGTGCGACAACAGTAAGCGGTGTTTTGATCATGAGACGGGAAATGGACAGGCGATCGGGAGCGCACTCAACGCCTATCTCACTTCGGGCCTCGTACTTTTTACGTAGTGTTAGGCGCGCATTTTCTGCAATGGCGGCCATTACAGCGGCGCTGCGGAAAACAGAACCGGGGGAATCGAGAGCAGCGAATCTTTCGTATGAAGATGCGCCCCCTCTTAGTCATCGCTTGCGGCGCGGCCGTCGTGGCGGGTTCCCTGTGCCAAGCGACAGCCGTGAATGGTGCGAAGCGCGGCGTGTATGGGCTGCAAGCGGAGGCCTCTCCCCCGCCACCACCCGCACCGCCTCCACCTCCCCCGCCCCGGCCACCGGAACCACCCAAACCGGAACCTCCGAAGCCGCCGATTCCGTCGGACCCATCCAAGCCGGAGCCACCAAGTCCGCCGACTCCACCTGCCCCGCCCAATCAACCGCCAGCGGAGCCTATTCCACCCAAATCCCCCGGATCGCCCTTACCCTCTCCGATGTCCATCGGGGTTTGAATGGGCTGTGCAGCAGGCTCGACGTTCATGCGTTGCGCCGCTGTCTCGTGGCGACCGATGGAGGGCACGAGGGTGCCCACTTTGCCGAGGCCGAAGGGCGGCATGTGGTGGTAGATGCTTTCGTACTGGCCCTCGGAGACGCGGTAGGTTTCGTGCCAGATGCCGACGTCGCCACTATGGCCCACGCGCTGACGGAAACGCCCCCAGGCGGGCAGATGCTGCAAGTCCGGCTGGCGCGCGTAACGGGTGAGCGCCTCGAAGGAGCGCCAGTACTGGAGCATGATGGTGGTGCGGCCAAACCAACTGTGGCCGCCGAGAAAGCCCAGTTCGGGCCGACGCTCGAGTTCGGCGAGCATGCGCGGCATGTCGAGGGTGACAGGGAGCCATTGGTGGATTTTCCACAGGCGATTGAAGCGCATGCCGATGAGGAAGACGCAGAACGGGCCATCCATGCGGGCGCTCATGCGATCGGTGATGATCATGGGCTATCGAAAGCGCCGCATCGAGCGCCCGCAACGAAAAATGCTATTTCTCTTCCTTACTCTGAGGAGAAATCGCTTCCTTGTAACCCTTGATGAACTGACAACCAAGCCATCGAAAAACGTAGTCCACAATGGAAGTGGCGTGTCGAATATCCGGGTTTTTCGTAGGCCCAGCGGGGTCGAAGCGTTGATAAGCAAAATGCCTTACCAAAACCTCTAAAGGCACGCCGTATTGAAGAGCGAGACTCGCCGAGAGCGCTAGACTACCCAAAAGCCCTCCGATTGTTGAGCCGTCCTTTTCCATATTGATTCGTATTTCGCATGGATTTCCATCTTCATACATGCCGACAGTTATCTGACCGTGATGTCCTGAAATATCGAATTGATGGCTAATCGCTATTTTGGTCTCAGGCATTAGCCTCCGTTTTGGAGGCAATTGGTTTTCGTGAGGGTCCGGATCAAAAGGGTTCGGGCCAACAGGCGGTTTGTCGGTTTCCGAAACTTCTGTATTCCCGGCGCTTGAGAAATTGATCGGAGCCGTTTCCGTTTCGAAGGGATTTTGACCGATCGGCGGCTTTGGCTCCTTAGGGGTTTGGAGGACGTCTCTTACAAGTTGCTCTAAGCGTTTCTTGTAGTCCGCATCATCACGGAAATCGATATAGAGTCGTCCGCGAGCAAAATCCGGCAGCGCATTATTTTCGTTACCTAAACGCAAAATGCATACGAATTTTTCTGAAAGTATACCCGAGGCCAACGCCGCCGTTACAACCATACCCTCGTAGCCAGCCCCCCCAAGACGGTCTCCCGATTTTCCCTTGTAGGTTGGCGTACAAACTAAAAGCACACGATCCGCATCTCTGATTCCCTTTTCCATGAAATATGGGAGATCCGCTCCAAATTTACATTCCCAAATATCGAGGATTGCATCTACGCCGTTGCTTCGCAGATCTCGCGCCAGAACGGTGACCCAAGCCGTATGAAAATCCGCCTCGTGAGTGTAAGAGATGAACACCTTTGGCGCCCGCTTACTTTTGGTGGTTTCCATATGTTTGAATAAGCAATTGAACTGTTCGTGCAAAAGCAAGACCGCACGCGCCAAAATGCCGCGTATTACTCTGGGACGGCTTAAATCAACTCCCGGCTATTTGGAAGCGCGCCTCGCTCGACGGGAGGAGGTGTCTGCCATTTAAGTGCGGATTCCGAGGAGATGTGGGTGAAATGTAAAAGCTCGTTGGAGGAGGCGGAGGCATGCCGGAGCTGGGTGCTGCAGCGCCGTAGGTGGAGTCGGATGGGACTTGGTCGCGAAAGAAATTCAACCCTTTCAGGGTTGGTCGCTGTTCTTGCGCACCCAGGGTAGCTCGTGCCTCGCAACCCTGGGCTGGATGATGAAACGCCGTTGGCGTTTTCTTGATCTTCGGAGCCAAGAGGGATTGACCCGCTTCAAACTAAAAGCCGCCCCGGTTTCCCGGGGCGGCTTGGTGATTTTTGGCGAAGTGAGCCGAAGGCTTACTTCTTCTTCGCGGCGCGCTTTTCTTCGATGGCGGCCTGGGCGGCGGCGAGGCGGGCGACAGGGACGCGGCGGGGCGAGCAACTGACGTAGTTCAGGCCCACTTTGTGGAAGAACTTGACGCTGTCGGGATCGCCGCCGTGTTCACCGCAGATGCCGAGCTTGATGCCGGGACGCGTGCTGCGGCCTTTCTCGACGGCGATCTTCACGAGCTGGCCGACGCCGGTCTGGTCGAGACTGGCGAAGGGGTTCTTCTTGAAGATTTCGTTCTCGGTGTAGGCGTTGAGGAAGTTGCCCATGTCGTCGCGGCTGATGCCGAGCGCGGTCTGGGTGAGATCGTTGGTGCCGAAGCTGAAGAACTCGGCGGTCTGGGCGATCTCGTCGGCGGTGAGGGCGCCGCGCGGGACTTCGATCATGGTGCCGACCTGGTAGCTGAGCTTGACCTTCTTTTCCTTCTGCACTTCGGCGGCGACGCGATGGACGATGGCGACCTGAAGGTCGAGTTCCTTCTTGAAGCCGACGAGCGGGATCATGACCTCGGGCTTTACTTTGATGCCCTTTTTCTGGACCTCGGCAGCGGCCTCGAAGATGGCGCGGGCCTGGGTCTCGGTGATCTCGGGATAAGCGATGCCGAGGCGGCAGCCGCGATGGCCGAGCATGGGGTTAAATTCATGCAGGGCGGCGACGCGCGACGCGACTTTCTCCGCGGTGATGCCGAGCTTGGCGGCGAGGTCGGCCTGGGCCTTGGCTTCGTGCGGGACGAACTCGTGAAGCGGCGGGTCGAGCAGGCGGATTGTGGCCGGGAAGCCCTTGAGGGCCTTGAAGATGCCGATGAAGTCTTCCTTCTGGTACGGGAGGATCTTCTTGAGGGCGGCGCGGCGGCCGGCCTCGGTGTCGGCGAGGATCATCTCACGCACAGCGTCGATGCGATCGCCCTCGAAGAACATGTGCTCGGTGCGGGTGAGGCCGATGCCGGTGGCGCCGAAGGCGATGGCCTCGGCGGTCTGCTCGGGGTTGTCGGCGTTGGTGCGGACGGCGAGGCGGGTGGCCTGGGAGCACCACTTCATGAGCTGCTGGAAGCTCTTGAACTTTTCCGTCTTCTGGGCGGCCTTGTCGCCACTGACCATGCCGGTGATGATCTCGCTGGGCGAGGTCTTGAGCTGGCCGCCGTAAACGGTGCCGCTGGTGCCGTCGATGGAGAGGTAATCGCCTTCGCTGAAGACCTGGCCGGAGATGGTGACGGTCTTCTTGTCGTAGTCGATGAGGACGGCGGAGGCGCCGCAGATGCAAACCTTGCCCATCTGGCGGGCAACGAGCGCGGCGTGCGAGGAGACGCCGCCCTTGGCGGTGAGGATGCCTTCGGCGGCGATCATGCCGCGGAGATCTTCGGGCGAGGTTTCGTTGCGGACGAGGAGGACTTTTTCGCCCTTCTCGGCGGCCGCGGCGGCGCGGTCGGCATTGAGATAGATCTTGCCGGAAGCGGCACCGGGACCGGCGGGCAGGCCCTTGGCCAATTCCTTCGCTTTCTTGACGTCGGCGACGTCGAAGATGGGGGCGAGGAGCTGCTCGAGCTGGTCGGCGGGGTTGCGCAGCACGGCGGTTTCCCAGTCGATGAGCTTCTCCTTGCACATGTCCATGGAGAACTTAAGCGCGGCGGCGGCGGTGCGCTTGCCGTTGCGGGTCTGGAGCATGAAGAGCTTGCCGTCCTGGATGGTGAACTCGACGTCCTGCACATCCTTGAAATGCTTCTCGAGGATGGCGCGGACTTTCATGAGCTCGGCGTAGCTCTTGGGCATCTGCTTCTTGAGGTCGGCCACGGGCTCGGGCGTGCGGACGCCGGCGACGACGTCTTCGCCCTGCGCGTTGATGAGGAACTCACCGTAGAATTCGTTGACGCCATTGGCTGGGTTGCGGGTGAAGGCGACGCCGGAACCGGAGGTTTCGCCGGTGTTGCCGTAGACCATGGCCTGGACGTTGACGGCCGTGCCCCACTCCTGCGGGATGTTGTATTTGCGGCGATAAACGATCGCGCGATCGTTCATCCATGAACCGAACACCGCGCCGGCGGCGCCACGAAGCTGCTCCCACGGATCGTTGGGGAACACCTTGCCGGTGCGCTCTTTGACCAGCTTCTTGAAGCGGACGACGAGTTCCTTCTGGTCCTCGGCGGTGAGCTCGGAGTCGACGAGGTCCTTGTGATATTTCTCGTGCTTGAATTCGTGGATGACGACTTCGAAAGGTTCGTGATCTTCGCCCTCGCGCTTCTGCACGCCGAGCACCACGTCGCCATACATCTGGATGAAGCGGCGGTAGCAATCCCAGGCGAAACGCTCATTTTTGGTAGCGTTGACGAGGGAAAGGACGGTGTCGTCGTTGAGGCCGAGGTTGAGGATGGTGTCCATCATGCCGGGCATGGAATCGCGGGCGCCGGAGCGGACGGCGACGAGGAGCGGGAAGCCCTTGGAGTCGCCGAACTTGTAGCCCATGATCTTTTCCATGTTGCGGACGCCGGCCTCGACCTGCGACTGGAGCTCCGGCGGGTAGGTCTTCTTGTGGTCGTAGAAATAGGTGCAGACTTCGGTGGTGATGGTGAAGCCGGGAGGCACGGGGAGGCCGATGCGGGTCATCTCCGCGAGGTTGGCACCCTTGCCGCCGAGGAGGGGCTTCATGGAGCCGTCGCCGTCCGCTTTGCCCGAGCCCCAGGTATAAACGTACTTGGTGGCTTTCGCGCTCTTCGCGCCGTTGGTGCTGATCTTGGCCCGCGAAGGCGGGAGTTTTACGGATTTGGATTTCGTTGGCATGTAGGAGTGGTGGTAGGGGTCCGTGCTTAAGCAGCGGGCGTGGTGGTAGTGGAAGCGGCCGAGGCGTTCGACGCGTTGGCCGCGACGATGACCGCGTCGACCGCGGCGTTGAATTCGTTGAGGCCCGTGCTGGGGACGATCACGGTATTGCGCCGGCCGTGGGCTTCCTCGGTGATGCGCAAAAAGCGGCCGCGTTCGTTTTCGCGGAACTCGATAAAGTAGTGCTTGCGCTCCACCTGGAGCTCTCGACTGGCAATGATGTTATCCATAGGGGCCCTTGGACTGGGTTGTTTTTGGTCTGGGGAAAAGAGCCGCGTTTTATGCCACAGCCCGCGCGCAGACGAAAGCGATTTTTTAAGTCCGGGGCGAAAGGGCGCGATTTGGGAGTTTTCCGAGGCGGGCAGGCGAGAACGCTGAGCGATCCTGGCGAAGCCTAACGCGCGTCCCACCGGTCATTTCCATGGCAAGGGAAGCGACCTGGCCCATTCCGGGGGCTTGCCGGACCCAAGCACGAGGAAAGCTGCGACGGCAAGGATAAGGACGAGGATGAGGATGACGATCCACAGGCCGGCCCGGGATTTTCGCGGCGGCTGGTCCGACGGAGCATCGGATGGCGCGTCCGGGTCCCCGGCTGCTTCCTCCCCCTTTCCCGCCGAGCTGCCACTGGCCGGTCCGCGCGAGCCACCGCCCGAAGGTGTCGTCCTGGGCATGAAGGAATAGCCGCTGATCTCGCTCTTGCCCTGGCCCGAGAGCATCAAGGAGGTCTTCCGAATCTGTTCCACTTCGGCCTTCATTTCCGACGTGCGTTGATAACGCCGCTCGGGCAGTTGCTGCATCGCTTTCTTGACCACGTCGTCGATGCTCATATCCACGCCGATGCGCTTGCTGGGCGGCTCGAAAAAGCCGCGCGGCACTTCCTTGCAAAGCATCTCGTAAAGCAGCACGCCGAGGCTGTAGACGTCCGCCCGGTGGTCCACCTCGATGCCGCGCATCTGCTCGGGCGCCATGTAGTCGGGCGTGCCGAGGACGGTGCCGAGGACGGTGTGCCCGCGAGGGTTGGCGGCCATATCCAGGCGCCGGGCAAGGCCGAAATCGGCGACCTTCACGGAGCCCTCGGTATTGACGATGATATTGGCCGGCTTGATGTCGCGGTGAACGACGCCTTTGCCGTGCGCGTACTCGAGGGCATCGCAGACCTCGGCGATGATCTCGAGGGCTTGGGCCGGGGCGATGCCGGGGCCGTGGGTCATCGTGTGGAGGTCGACCCCGTCGACAAATTCCATGGCGAAATAGAGGTGTCCCTCCATGGTCTTGCCGAAGTCGTAGACCGAGATGATGTGCGGATGATTGAGCCGCGCCATGGTTTGCGCTTCGCGCACGAAGCGATCGGCGAATCCGCGGTCCACGCTGACTTCGAGAGGGAGGAGCTTGATGGCCACGAAGCGATCGAGGGAGATCTGCCGCGCCTTGTACACCGCGCCCATCCCGCCGCGACCGATCATCCCGAGCATCTCGTAGTGCGGAAAAAGGCGGGCCACTTCCTCGTCGGTGGGCGGGATCCACAGACCGGCGCCATTGCCTGTCATCTGGACGCTGCGCATGGCGCGCACGAGCAATTCGTCGGGCTTGAGTTCGCCGATGCGGGTGGGGAGCGGCCCGGCGGCCACACCGGCGGCGCCCGTTTCGTCGCAGGCGCAAAGCAAGGCGGTGAGCTCATTGTCAATCGCCGCGGGATCGACCAGGGTATCGCCGATGAGCCCGAGCAGGATCTCGCGATGGCGGGAGCGGAAATCGAAGACCGCCTTGCGGGCGGCGCCGGTGGTCATTTTCAGGCGGCCGGCGAGTTCGCTGTAGCGCTCCTCCTCGCCGTGGTCGAAACCGACGAAGGGCGTGAGTTCCGTATAGAGGGCGTCCCGGCCGGAAGCGGCGTATTCTTCCCGGAGCATCTCCATGGTGAACTCGAGGATGGTGAGAGCCCAGCGCCGATGGAAGAGGGCGTCCGGACTGCCTTCGGGCTCCCTGGCGAAACGGTCCTCGGCCCAGACCGGATCGACATCGATGGCCGGGTGGCCTTCGAAGGCAATCCCTTTCTCCGCCAGCTCGGCCAGATGCGCCGCCAGCCACACCCGCATGCGCGCCGCGGTGGCCTGCGAATTACCCGGCGGCGGGGCATCCGGCGTGTGGCGGGCAAAAGCGGCCACGGTCGCCGCCACCGCTTGCGCGGAGTCGAGCCCCGACCGGCGCCACCACGCGTAGGCGCAATACCAGTAGCTGGAAGCCAGTTCGCGGAAGGCCTCCTCGTCACCACCCGTGGCGCGCGCCCAGCGGCTCGGCGGAGCGACCCGGGTGATCGGCGTTGGGGATTCGGCGGTGTCCATTCTGGGGTGGGGAAGCGGTGGAGCCCCAGAACACCAAGGGGATGGGCAGGGGTCAAGGAAGTGCGGAGGTGGAGAGACGCTTTGGCGAAAAAACCGTTGCAGGCGCGCCGGGATGGGCGATAAATGCAAGTAAGCACTTGCATGCAAGCCGAACTCCTTAATCCCACCCGCCAGCGTCTTCTCGACGCCGCTTTCCGTGTCTGTGCAGATCGCGGCCTTCATGCGGCCACCACGCGCGAGATCGCCGAGGTAGCCGAGGTCAACGAGGTCACGCTCTTCCGGCACTTCGGGAACAAGGAAAAGCTCATCGCCGCGCTTTTCGAGCACGTCCTGGCCTCGCTGAACGAGCCGCTGGGCGAGACCGAACCGGAGGGCCACGACCTGGAGCGCGACCTGATGCGCTATGCGCAGCGCTATCATGAAATGCTCACGACCAACGAGGCGCTCATCCGCACGATCATTGGTGAAACACGGCGGCATCCGGAACAGGCACGGCAGGTGATGTGCGAGGCGGGGCGGTCGATGCGCGAACGCCTGATCGATTATCTGCGCACGGCGCAGGAGGCGGGATTGGTGCGCGACGATGTGGATCTCGGGCCGGCGATCGACGCTTTTACCGGCATGCTGCTCGCGGGCATGCTGCGCCGCACGGGTTTCAAGAAGTACATCGATTACCCGGCCGAGGATTACCTGACCACGGTGGTGGACCTCTTCGTGCGCGGCATCGCTGCGCCCGCGCCGGTGGACAAGAAGCGCCGCTCCGCATGAGTGCCGCGCTCGCGAATCTCACTTACAGCTCGCCCCTCGCGGAGCGGGCGGCGAAGCAGGGCTGGATCAAATGGGCGATCGCCGTGACCGTGGCGTTGGGCGCGATCCTGGAAGTGATCGACATGAGCATCGTGAACGTGGCGCTGCCGCACATGCAGGGCAATCTCGGCGCGACGCTGGCGGAGATCGGCTGGGTCATCACCGGCTACAGCATGGCGAATGTGGTCATCATTCCGCTCACGGCGTGGCTCGATGAACGCTTTGGCCGCAAGGCGTATTTCATTTTTTCGCTCATCGCCTTCACCATCGCCTCGATCCTCTGCGGGCTGGCGACGAATCTGCCGATGCTGATCTTCGCCCGCGTGCTGCAAGGGCTCGGCGGCGGCAGCATGCTGGGCAAGGCGCAGTCGATCTTGTTCCAGACCTTTTCCAAGGCGGAGCAAGGCGCGGCGCAGGCGGCTTTTGGCTTGAGCGTGATCATGGGGCCGGCCATCGGGCCGACGCTCGGCGGCTATCTCACCGACGCGCTGAACTGGCGCTGGATTTTCTTCATCAATATTCCGTTTGGCATCCTCGCGGTGATCCTGGCGATGACCTTCCTGCCGGAGGACGATCCGCATCGCAAGCAGCGGGCCACGATCGACTGGGCCGGCATTTTCCTGATGACGGTCGGGCTCGCCTCGTTGCAAGTGATCCTCGAGGAAGGGCAGCAGGACGATTGGTTTGACTCGCGCTTCATTTGCACGATGGCGGTCACGAGCCTGGTGTCGCTGATCGTGTTTGTGTGGTGGGAGTTTCGCGTGGAGCATCCGGCAGTGGATCTGCGCGTGCTGCGCTATCAATCCGTCGCCGCGGGGAGCGCCTACTCCATCATCCTCGGTGCGGGGTTGTACGGCGCGCTCTTCGCCATCCCGATCTTTGCGCAAAACAATCTGCGCTTCACGGCGATGCAGACGGGCGAACTGCTCATCCCGAGTGCCATTGCTTCCGGGGTGGCCATGGTGCTCACCGGCAAACTAATCGGCCGCTTTGGGCCGCGCGTGCTGATCGCCGCCGGGAGCCTCGTCACCGCGGGGGTCATGTTCTCGCTGGCCACGATCAATCCCGACACGAGCTCCGAGGAATTGTTCTGGCCCCTGGTCTTTCGCGGGCTGGGCAGCGCGATGATGTTCCTGCCGTTGAGCATCGCCACGCTCGGCTCGCTGCCCAAGCATGAGATTCCCGCGGCGTCCGGCTTTTACAATCTCACCCGGCAGCTCGGGGGCAGTCTCGGCATTGCCATTCTCACCACCATGCTTTCCCGCCGGGAAGCGACCCACCGCGCGGCACTCGTGGAACGCGTCTCACCGCTCAGCCATGAGGCCATGCATCGCGTGGAAGCGCTCACCGGCTTTTTCCAAAAGCTCGGCTCGAGCGCGCACGACGCGCAGTTCCGCGCCTTTAGCGCCATCGACCAAATCCTCACCGGCCAGGCCGCGCTCAAGTCTTTCGACGATCTGTTCACCTATGTCGGCATCGCCTTCATCGTCACCCTGCCCCTCATCCTGTTGCTCGGACGGGGCGGCAACAAGGAAGCCGCCGCCGAAGCCCATTAATCACCGCCATGAGTCAACTCGCCAAATCCGCCGCCATCGACCGCGAAACCGCATCCGCACTGGATCCCGGAGCGATCGATGACGTTCCCGAAATCGCCGCGCCGCGGCGCACTCCGGTGCGCCAGATCGTGATCGTCGCCCTGGTCGCCGCCGGCCTGATCTGGGCGGTGCGTTACGCCGCGCATCTACTCACTCACGCGGAGACGGATGACGCCTACATCACCGGTTACGTGCACCAGGTCACGCCGCATCTCGGCGGCACCATCGCCGAAGTGTTGGTGGACGAAAACCAGGACGTAAAAGCAGGCGATGTGCTCTTCCGGCTCGATCCGCGCGATCACCAGGCGAAGGTCGACCAGGCCGAGGCGCAGCTCGCGCAATCCGACGCCCTGATCGCCTACGCCAAGGCGCAAATCGCCGACGCCGCGGCGAAGATCGACCAGTCGCAGGCCCAATATACGAAGGCCGAAAGCGACTTCCAGCGCGTGCAGGAACTGACGAAGACCAAGGTGGTATCGAAGCAGGAATTCGACAGCGCCAAGGCGGCGTTTGACTCAGCGAAAGCGAACCTCGTGTCGACCAAGGCGTCGGCCCAGGCCATGTCCTCGGCGCTGCTCGTGGCCCAGGCCCAGCGGCAGAATTCGCAGAGCTCGCTGGATAACGCGAAACTGCAGCTGTCCTATAATACCATCACCGCGCCGGCTTCCGGGCACACCAGCAAGCGCAGTGCGGAAGTGGGCGCGTATGTGCAACCCGGGCAGGCACTGATCGCGGTGGTCGAGCCGGATGTATGGATCGAGGCCAATTTCAAGGAGACCCAACTCGCCAAAATGCGCGCCGGTCAGAAGGCGGAAATTACCGTCGATGCGCTGCCGGGGCAGGAATTTACCGGCACGGTCGAGAGTTTTTCCCCGGCCAGCGGGGCGCAGTTCGCCATGCTGCCCGCGGACAACGCCACCGGCAATTTCACGAAAGTCGTCCAGCGCGTGCCGGTAAAGATCCACGTGGACGCAGAGAGCGCCCGGGGCTTTGAGGAACGGCTGCGGCCGGGCTTGAGTACGGTGGTCTCCGTGCAGCTGAAATAGGCCGCGGGCGCCGGGCCAGGTGTAGGGCGCGTGTCCCCACGCGCCGGGCTGGCGTTGCGAACCTGATCTTCACCCGGCGCGTAAGGACACGCGCCCTACACCTACTTCGAGGTGCTCTCAGCGATTTGCCGCCGCGCCTCTTCCACCGTCATCTTCGCCACGGGCAGCGGGAAGCCGAGCGTGTCGCTATTCGGCTTGAAGCCGCTGCCGTCAAAATCCACGAAGATCGGATTGTGATAGGCACACGGCCGCATCGTCGCCTGGGAACTCGTGCCATAGCCGATGGAGATGTCGCTGTGCTCGCCCAGCGCCACCACGATGAGATGCGCCGCCTCGTGCAGCGGCACATCGATCGTTTCCTCGAACTTCACCACGCCGGCCTTGAACATTTGCGGATTGGCCGCGCGGGTGAAATTGAGGGAAGGCGGCATGCGGCCATTGACCAGCACCTGCACGCGATCGATGTCGATCCAGTCCGTGCATTGCACGCGCACTTTCAATTTCACGTGGCCGTCCTTTGCCCGCACCGTTTCGCCGGGCCCGGCGCCATCCTCGGTCGTGACCTGCAGGTACGGGCCGCTGGTGAGATACGAATGACCGGCTTTCGCGTGCCGGCAGTTTTCCCGCCAATCGATTTCCGCCGGATTGTCGCTCTTGCTCGGCATGTACATGCGCCAGCCGCCGACCCCATTGTTGTAAACCTGGTGCGCATCGTTCACCGCCATCGCCGCGTAACGGTGGCCCTGGTTCAGCATTTGCAGCCAGATGAATTCCCGGATTGTCTGCACGGTTTCCTTGCCCTGCGCGTTCTTGCCGATGCGGAACGGCTGCCCCGCGAGAATGTCCGTACTGTTGCCATTCTGTGTTTCGATTCCGTCGATGACCGTGGCCAGTCCCTGGAATCCACCATCCGCTTTGCCGGCGTCGCGGGAGTCGATGAAGTCCTTCACCATATCGGGGTGGTTGATCTGCACCCAGCGGTCGGGCTCGGCGCCCTGCCAGTCGCGCAAGGTGATTGCCGTGATGCGTGGATCGGGATTCCAAACCGGCGCGCCGTTGTCCTGGGTGAACGGCTCGGGCTTGAACGGAAACGCGTTCAAGTGCGCGAGCGCGCCGGTGAGTTCCATGCCGGGCACCGTCTGGATTTCGTTGGAAAGTCCAAGCTGGTAGATGACGGGCCGCCAGTCGTAGAGGCGGTTGTGCTCGGTGGTCGGCGCGAATTCGATGTTCTCGGCGACGAGATTGATGATGCGGTCCGGCGTGCCACAGGTGTTGTCGCCGCTCTGCGTGGAATGGTTGTGATAATCCGCGCTAACCCAGCCACGGGTATCGACGAGGCGGCTGAGCTTGCCCGTGAAATCGAAGGTCGCACCAGGCGCCAGCGTCACCTGCTGCTCGAGATGGCTGTATTCGATGCCGTGGGTGACCACCACGCGATACTTGCCCGGTGGAATCTGCACGCGGAAGTCGCCCTTCTCGGAATGATACTGGTCCACGCAGCCGTGGGCGCGGTTGTTCGGGCCGAGGTTGACCGGGTCGGTGCCCTCCACGGCGAGGAACTGGGCCTTGCAAGGCACGCTGCGCCCGGCGTCGTCGGTGATTTGGAAATGAATGGCCGAGGCGATGGCCATGGCGGCGTCCAGTTTCGCGGACGCACCCGGCCTGACTTCCACCATCTGCGGGACATCCGCCCGGCCGAGGTCGGTGAAGGTGAAGCTGTATTTCCCCTCCGGCAATCTGCCGCTGCGCCGGGCGAACATGAGCACCTTCTATGGCTCGAACGGCATCACGCCGGGCTGCCTGTACGACCTGACGCTGCGCGGCGCGAACAACGACCAGCTCACGATCTTCGCCCCGGCGCAACAGCAGGGGACCGTTTCTTGGGTGCGGGTGATCAAGGACGGCCGCGACGGCGAGGCGGTGGTCGAGTGCGCCGTGACCGGAGCGAACCACGACGGGCTGGCGCGCTATCACCAATATCAGCTCCGCGACGGCTGGCAGGGAGTGAAGATCACCACCACTCTGGTCAACGAAAGCGCCGAGCCGAAGACGGTGAGCCTCATGGACAAGTGGACGAATTTCCTGCGCATGGGCAACGCGCTCGGCATCGCCTGGGCCGACGCCGTCGATCCCGCGGACAAGGCCGGCTACGCTTACGGCCTGGTCGATGCGCCCGCCGGGCTCGTGCCCACCAGACCCTACGAACTCGCGCCCGGCGCCAGCGTCACCGTCGCCCGCTTTCTGGCTGTCGGTCATTCACCGGTCGAGGCCCTCGGCCTGGTGGCCGCGCAACGCGGGCCGGTCGGTGAAG